>ERZ1027266.268-NODE-268-length-37328-cov-9.532584_pt1 | contig 37328 bp, 35 predicted proteins | sample MGYA00519257_ERZ1027266 | MGnify/ENA primary metagenome ERZ1027266 (study PRJEB26926, sample SAMN06164683) | human gut metagenome | biome: ENVO:00009003; feature: ENVO:2100002; material: ENVO:00002003 | host: Homo sapiens | place: USA | collected 2012 ... | reverse complement strand
TGTTTTTGTTAATGCTCATTTAGATATCCTATCACTCCATATTCCGGATGAACCAAAAATATAAAGCATTAACTATAATTTATTCATCACATGCTTCCATGCCGAGCGCAGTCCAGACGACAGAGGTTCACGGCTTATCATTTCAAGCGTTTGTCGCAGTTCCTTAAGCAGTTCGGGCCAGTATTTCATTTGTTCGTAGGCATGCTTTATGCATTGTGCTCTTATTGCATACGGCAACTTAGGGTCGGTGAGTCGCATCAGACAATAATTAATAAAATCGGTACGGATATCTTCTTTGGTATAAGGCTGGCGAAGAAGTAGATTGAGCATTAGACGAAGCTTTGTAGTATCCTCCTCATTCAAGCAACGATCAATAAGCTGGTCGTGCTTGGCATAAAGCCATTTGTTGTCAATAGCTGCAAAATGCGTGAATACCCACAGCGCATTGGTTGCAACACGACGGTCGGCATCCAACGTCAATTGGTAGAGTTCCTCTTTAAGATTATCGTTATGCTCGCCTTGGGTCAAGGCGCATAGCTCATGGATTTCGGATTGGGAGAGGCGATGAGTGAGGTTATATATCATGGCTTATTTAACAACACCTGTTTCTATCTCGTTTTCCAAATAGGAGAAAACATAAACAGCACCTTCATAATACAAACCGCAAGCAGGATTACACAAACGTTTATAGGTTTCAGAATAATACAACTCGTCGAGTGCCTTCTTCATATCCCATCCATACTTTTGCATCAACATTTCAACCAACTCGGTAGAGAGGCATTCTATTTGAAATTGGATATCTTCATTCATAATTAAATTTTCTTTAAACAACTTATTGCTTTTTCTGTTCCAAAGAAATATTGAAATCTATCTTGTCAATCACAACATTGCTTCCATGATATAATTTCAGCATCCCAATCGTCCTCCATTCTTTTGGCATAACAGCATAATATCCTCCACAGCATCCTCTATAGAAAGAGTATGCTCTGCAGCATAGCAATCAATAAGAAAATCGATTGCCTTAAACCTACGTAGGTAGACATACGACTGCCCTAATGTAAGTTTGAAACGATTTGCAAATGCTCCTACACAGCAATTCACATATTCTATTATATTATGTGTCAAATCCATATAATTCTAACGCAAATTGATTATTCTAAATATTATTATCTCACCGCAAATCTACAACAAAAAATTCAAAAAAGCAAAATCTTTTCGGAAAATTATTGCTGTATAGACCTTGGGTAGAAGGGATTGTCAATAAGATTTAGTAATATTGAATAAATATGTATCAGTCTCCAAATTTTTCAATAAATCTTTGTACATTTGTCACAATAATAGATATATTCATAGTCCATCTTAAAATAATAACCTATGCAGTCTATACTCAAAAGATATTTTGGATATAATTCCTTTCGCCCTCTACAAGAAAACATTATACGTCATATACTTAGCAACAAAGACTGTCTGGTGTTGATGCCTACAGGCGGAGGAAAGAGTATCTGCTATCAGATACCTGCATTGATGATGCCTGGCACGGCTATAGTTATTTCACCTCTTATTTCTTTGATGAAAGATCAGGTTGAGAGTCTGCGTGCTAACGGCATTGCTGCAGCTGCTCTAAATAGTAATGCCTCAGAAGCAGAGAATCATGATATAGCAGAACGTGCATACAGAGGTGAATATAAATTATTATATGTGTCGCCTGAAAAATTATTATCAGAGATACAATGCGGCATCTTAAGTAACTCTCATGGAACAGCACCTACAGGTTCTCTCAAAGTTAGTATGTTTGCTATAGATGAGGCTCATTGTATTTCTCAATGGGGGCATGACTTTAGACCAGAATATACTCAGCTTGGCAGGTTAAAGGATTTGTTTCCTAATGTACCTGTAGCTGCATTTACTGCAACTGCTGATAAAATAACTAAAGAGGATATAATACAGCAACTCCGTTTAGATAAAGATGAAACTGGAGAAGTGAAGATCTTTATATCATCTTTCGACCGTCCAAACTTGTCGTTAGATGTTCGTCGTGGATATTCTGCAAAAGATAAGTTGCGCTTTCTGCTTTCGTTGATAGCTCGTCATCATAACGAGAGTGGTATAATATATTGTATGAGTAGGAAAACTACAGAGAGGGTGGCTGAGAAACTTCAAGAGAAGGGTATTCGTGCCAAGGCTTATCATGCAGGACTGTCTGCTAAGGAGCGAGATGATGTTCAAGAAGCATTTATTAACGACGGAATAGACGTTGTGTGCGCAACGGTTGCTTTTGGTATGGGTATTGACAAGAGTAATGTTCGCTTTGTTGTTCATTACAATCTGCCGAAAAGTATAGAGAGTTATTATCAAGAGATAGGACGTGGAGGACGTGACGGACTTCCTTGCGAGACTATTCTGTTTTATCAAGTAGGTGACCTTATAACGCTTAGAAAGTTTGCTGAAGATAGTGGTCAACAGAATATCAATAATGAAAAGTTGGATCGTATGCAGGAGTATGCGGAGAGTCAAGTGTGTCGTCGCAGAATTCTGCTCAATTATTTCGGCGAAACAATGGATCATGATTGCGACAATTGTGATGTTTGCAAAAATCCTCCTCGTAGATTTGACGGAACAATACTTGTACAAAAGGCTCTTTCTGCAATCATGCGTACCAAACAACAAGTAGGATTTAAACTACTAATAGACATTCTACGTGGTGCATCTAATCAAGAGGTTTATCAGAAAGGTTATCATTTGATTAAGACTTACGGATGTGGTCGCGACGTTATATTTAAAGATTGGCAAGATTATCTCTTGCAAATGCTTCACTTGGGTTATATAGAAATAGATTATAAAGATAATTCTCATATCAAAATTACATCCCAAGGTGAGGATGTTTTGTATAAGCGCAAACAGGCGCAGTTGGCCTTTATTAATCGTGAAGATTTTACAGTCAAAGGTAGAAAACAAAAAAAAGAACGTCAACAATTACATTTTGAAGAACAGCAAACAGGAATGACAGAAGATAAAACTCTTTTTGAGAATCTACGTCAGTTGCGCTTGAAAATTGCAACAGAAAGAGGTGTTCCTCCTTATGTTGTCTTTAGCGATAAATCTTTGCACCTGCTTGCTATCGTACAACCAATAACATATATTGCGTTTGGTTCTATATCTGGTGTAGGCACTCATAAGCTCGAAAGTCTTGGAACTATGTTTGTTAAGGCCATTAGAGAATATAAAGGACTCTCAACGAATGAATCTGAAGAATGGAATGATACAAATATAAAAAAAGACATTGAAATTAAAGAGTCAGTAACTACTCCTAAAGCAAAAAAGTCAGTAAGAGACTTTGTTACATTTAATGGAACAGAATATCATATAGGAAGTGGATTAATGGGGTGTATCAAATGGCGAACAACTATAGAAAATGTAGGCAAGGATGTATATTATACTCTTTGGCAGGAAAACCGTTACCCGATGACTCGATATATAAGTGAAGATGTACAATGTCGTGATTTGGTTGTAAGGCGTTTTGCCGAAATAATATCGGCAGTATATAACGTGGTTGTTTCTCCGGATTATCAAACCGTAATCATTCCTGTTAGAACGGAATATGACGAGAACGGGAAACCAGTACATTCTTTAGATGGTGTATCTTTCGAAGAGGCTCTCGATAAATTTAGACAGTTTGTTGAGCAGAATGGTCATCTCCCATTTGCAGCTTCTGGTGAATATGAATGCTCTCTTCGTAGATGGCAACAAGAAATAAATCTTGATATAAGACCTTTGACCCATACTCAATATAAAGAATTTGAAGAATTAATGGTCTCTTATTCCGATCTGCCAAAGACGCGTGTGTTATGGGAAAAGAAGAAAGAACAAGAAAATATGTCGTATATAGAGCAACAAAGGTTGAAGCATTCAAAGGCTTATGTTCAATGGACGGAAGATGAAGATAAAAAGTTAATAGAACTTCATGCTATAGGAAAAACAATAGAAGAATTGTGCAAAATATTTGAACGAAATGAAGGAGCTATTAAATCTCGAATAAAAAAGTTAAGCCAATAATTGACATAAAAAAAAGAAGTACTGCTTACTTGGAGAGGTAGGTCGTACTTCTTTTACAATCTTAGAGTAAGTACTGCAGTAATCTCCCGTAAGTACTGAAACAACCTTCCTGAGAGTTGTGTGGAAATTCACATAGATACGACACATAAATTACAGGATTAAACAGAATGAAAAGGGAACTTTGATGTTTTCCCTAAATCTGGAACTTTAAAACGTAAGCAACAATGCTGTATCAAAGAAAGTCGTCGTAAAATGTAAGAACTATGAGGTGTAACCACACAAAGCAACAGACATAAATTCGAATAAAGCCTTTGTTTATTAAAATATAAGCTTTATTTATTTAAATAAAGGCTTTGTTCTATAAAATAAGGGTTTTATTTTATTTCTATCCGTAGGTTTAGTATGTTTTGTTTAAGTGATTAGTATTTTTTGTTTAAGTGATTAGTGTGTTTTTCTTGATACTTCAGGTCATAAGATTACAAACATGCGAATTGGAAGTCCCAAACATGCAAGTTGGAAGTCATAAGCATACGGGTTGCAGGTGAAATGATGATAGATTCCAAAAAAAAAATTATAAATTTGCAACCAAACAACCGTGTCGTTCCGTCTAACAGACAAAAGAAACAAAAAACAACAGAATATGAAACGGATTTTAGTAACAATGATGGCTGGCTTGGTGCTGACTGCTTCGGTGCCTGTTATGGCACAGAAACACCGTCACACCCCAGTGACAACAGTAAAGGTAAACTCGCAGACCGATGACAACGGGAATACTAAGAATGCAACAGCAGTAGTGGCTTTCTCCGATACCACAAGCGTTGATTCTACCGATACGGACTCGATCTATGATGCAGGAACATATGGCTGGGATAAACCATACGATATAGGTGCTTTGGCTGATGTGATGCATAGTGCCTTCATGCCGGTAGCCATAGTGTTCATTATGTTTTTCCTTGCGCCGGTGATAATAATAGGTCTGATAATCTATTTCGTCCTCAAGTCGCGTAAGCAGAAGATACAGCTTGCGGAACTTGCTCTGAGGAACGGTCAACCTATTCCACAGGAAGTGGTCAAGCCGAAGGTTACAAAAAACGAAGACCTTTGGGCAAAGGGACTTAAGAAAGTATTTTTCGGTGCCGGATTGGTGGTGTTCTCGCTATTTATAGACAGCAGCTTCTTTACAGGTTTTGGCTTCGCCTTGGCTTTCTATGGAGTAGGGCAGGCTGTAATAGCCTGGACCACTAAGAAGAAAATTGCACCAGACTACATGGTGAAGGATGAAAACAGTAAAAATGACAGTGGCAATGCGGCAGACTCAGGCTCAGTAAAGGCAAATGGCGAAGGCAAGGGAACGGAGCCGTCAGCAGACAACGGCCAGCTCTGAACCGAAGATACGAATCAAATTGAAGTTATAGAATAACTCAAGTTCCAAATTATGAATGACATAACTCTTGTTACACAAGTTGCGGTATTTGGCAACAGGCGAGCCTTCGACTCCCTGTTGCGCAAATACCAGTCGCAGGTGCGCCGCTTCCTGCTTAGTCTTACGCTGGGCGACGGGCAGCTTGCCGACGACTTGGCACAAGACACATTCATAAAGGCATATACCAACATCGGGAAGTTTCGCGGACTGTCATCCTTCTCTACATGGATAATGCGTATAGCCTACAACGTGCATTACGACTATCTGCGCAGTCATCACGCAACGGAAGATGTTGATGCTCCCTCCGTGGCTGCACACACCACCGAATCGTTCGGCACCGATGCTGCGTTCAGCATGGATATAATAAAGGCTCTTGCCATACTGAAGCCAGAGGAACGTACATGCATAACGCTGCAGCTCATTGACGGACAACCTATAGAGAAGATAGCAGACATAACGGGAATGCCCAGGAATACGGTGAAGTCGCACCTGTTCAGAGGGAAAGAAAAACTTACTACATATTTAAAGCAGAATGGATATGAAAGACGATAACGACAAGATGTTGCAACAGTTCTTCAGCCCTGTTGCGGAGCAGCATATGGCAGACAACGGATTCTCGCAGTCAGTAATGAACCGTATCGACGCCCTTGACGACAGGCGCATGGTATGGTTTTCACGTATATGGACAGTGGTCTGCAGCATAGCAGGTGTGGTGTTATTGTTGCTTTCCGGAGTATTGTCGGGCGTTCAACAGGTGGGAAAGACGGAAGTTCTTGGTTTCATTAATTCCGCCCTGATGCTTGTAATGTCGTTTTTCCGGCATATCTCTACTCTCAACGTCTCGGATATCCCTGCGACGATGTACCTGTTACCGCTTGCCGTAACAGTCGTCTTTGCTTTTCTTGCTATCAGAAACGAGAGTATTGAAATCCGGAATTGATGTTCCGTGTCTATAGCATAAGACCAATAATATACAAAAAAGAAAAGACTGAATTCCGTTGGTGGAGTTCAGCCTTTAAGTTTTTATTATGCCTGTTGTTCGGTAGAAGTCACGTGGCGGTACATCCATTTGCCTCTGTAAATTCTGACGAGGAAGATTATTCCGCGGAAGATAAGTTCCGTTGCCATGGCAAACCATACTCCTGCGAGACCATATCTCGGAGCGAGGAACGCAGCCAATGACAGTCGGATGAGCCACATGCTGCCGAAGTTCATTATTGACGGAATCTTAGTATCGCCGGCACCGATGCAGATACAGTTGCCGACGATGGCAGCGGCAAACATCGGTTCGGCAAAGGCTTCTATGCGCAGGGCACCAATGCCGAGTATGCGTATCTCCGTCACAGGAGTCATCACTCCGATCATCTCCGGCGCAAACACATACATCACCAGTCCCATAACCGCCATTATCGCCATGCCCAAGGCTAAAGTCATATAGGCAAAACGTTTTGTAAGGTCGCGTCGGTTTGCTCCGATACTCTGTCCGATAAGTGTTGTAGCAGCCTCACCGATGCCATATCCCGGCATATAGCACAGGCTCTCTGCCGTTATGGCAAATGTGTTAGCGGCAATGGCAAAGTTTCCCAATGGCGCAACAATCATCGTACTTACAATCTGTGCTCCGCTCATCAGTACATACTGCAAAGCCATCGGCGAACTGATTCTCAGAGCATGGCGCAGGTATTTTCCGGCAGGGTGGATAGTGAACTTCTCGCCCTTGAGGGAAATCATCGGTGCCTTTCTGACGGCAATCCATACCAATAAGGTACCCGTAACGACATAGGCGAGGGCAGAACCGAGAGCCGCTCCGACGAGTCCCATGTCTGCACCAGGCAGATGAATGCTGAAGCCTCCGATATTGAAGTCGTGTGGCGGGAAGATGAGGAAGAAGTTGAACACTACATCGCAGATGCACATTAGGATGCTTGCCATGCTTGGTATCTTCATGTTGCCTGAGCTTTTCAGCATCGATGAGGCAAGCATGCCGAACTGATAGATGGGCAGCGATATGCAGTATACGAGGAAATAGCTCGTAGACAATGGTGCGATGTCGCTTCCTCCGCCGAGCCAATAGGGCAGGGGCTTGGCAATGGCAACGCATATGCCGAGCACCACTATGGCAAGGACAGCCATGGAGGCAATGCCGATGCGGAACACGTGGCGGGTCTTCTTGAAGTCGTTGGCTCCGATAAAGTGTGCCGCCTGAACGGAGAATCCCATTATCGCAGCCATTGATATTCCGCCGAAGAGCCATGTCGTAGACTCTATCAGACCAATGGCAGCCGACGCCTTTGCTCCAAGTGAGCCCACCATTGACGCATCGATGTAGAACATCAGTATTGACGACAATTGTGAGAGTATGGATGGAATACTCAGTTGTACGATGAGTCTCAGTTTGTCTTTATCGCTCATCGCCTCGCCGTTGCGAATCATCGCAAGCAGTCTGTTCTCTTTTGCTGATTTATGTGACACGTTGTTCTTTTTCTTTAATTAGGAGTTTTGGACAGATCCTTCATTTTTCATTCTCATCATGTCTGCCTTCGACTTGCTCTTGATTACGAGCCATACTCCGAGGCATACGAGTATGATGGCAATAGCTTTCTGCAGAGTCATGATGCCCATGCCTGTAAGGATGCTGACTGTTACAGATACTGCCGGCTGTACGTAGTTGTATACGCCGACTACTGTAGGGCGCAGCGTGCTCTGACCTATCATCATTAGAATATAACCCAGATAGGTGCCGAAGAAGACAACGAATCCTGTTTCCAGCCATGTCTGCAAAGACACATTCGCGAAGTCTATTGCTGCTACATGAGCTCCGGTGAAAGGCAGAATGATAAGCGCTGCCCATGTGAACATCCATTTGTTTACCGTTATGACGGAATATTTCCTGACGAGCTTGCTGAACAATGCAAGATATAGGGCGAACGACAATTGTGCCGCCATACAGAGAAGGTCGCCACGGATGTCTCCCACCTTATCGCTCGCTGCTGCTGCGCTCGACATGACGAGTGCCACGGCACCTGTGCATCCGAAGAGCACGCCAAGAGCTTTCTTTCCTGTGATGGGCTCTTTCAGAATTATGGCAGAGAGAATCATTGCAAAGATAGGCATTGAGGTGGTCACCACGCTTGAGTTGATGGGTGATGTGATGCTCAGTCCTACGGTGTAGCAGCATTGGTTAGTTACCAGTCCCAGAATACCGGCTCCGATGAGCATCAGCTTGTCATGGGTGGGTACGTGTTCTTTGGTTGTGAAGAAAGATGTTATCCAGAAAAGTATAGCTCCTCCGGCTACACGAAACGACACCATGTCGAGTCCCGTCAGACCATGTGTCATGGCATCCTTGCCAAGTGGGGCCATCAATCCCCAGAACGCACATGCCAGAAAGATGCTGATGTGTGCGATTAATGGACGTTTATTGCTCATTTTTATCCTATTGATTTTATTTCCTGTGCAAAGGTAGTGCAAAGGTAGTGCAATACAAAATGAAAGGCGAAAGACTTTCATTTTTATTGCCGAAAAGCCGTCTGTCCTGCATTATAGATGGATATCTCGCATATCGCTGAGTTCCATCAGCAGTCTTTTCTTGTCAGGTTCCATTTTTCCTTCCTTTATCCTTTTCTTGTTATATTTCCACCAGTTGAGAAGGGCACGCTTATCCATCTTCTTCTTGTTTGGAAACTGATGGTGCTCTGTAACGTATTCTTTTAGAAGATTATAGTTCTCTTGCCATTGCTGTTCTCTCTTTGTCATAAGCGAAAGTATTTAATATGTGTAGTCGTTTGTCTGCTTTATAAGGAATAATGTGCAAATTTACATAAAAATCGGTAGAATGGTTAATGTTTTCGGTAAAATACGTATTGTCCAATATATAAATATTCCATAACTTTGCAGCAGATTAATATAAACAAACGATAATTATGCAATTGATAAAAGACAAACAGTTTGGCGGAGAGCGTCCGCTTTTCGGAACTCACGATTTACACATAGACAATGTGCTGATTACCGAAGGAGAGTCGGCAATAAAGGAATGTCGTAATATAAAGGCTACAAACTGCCGTTTCGAGGGTAACTATCCTTTCTGGCATGTTCATGGGTTTGAAATAGAAAACTGCTACTTCGCTGTCGGCGGACGCTCCGCCCTGTGGTATTGCGACCATCTGAAGATGCGCGACACGGTTATCGATGCACCTAAGATGTTTCGCGAGATGAGCCATCTCGACTTGAAGAACGTGACGATGAACGATGCCGACGAGGTGTTCTGGCGCTGCGACAACATACGCATAGAGAACCTGAAGATGCATGGCGGCACCTATCCATTCATGTTCAGCCATGACGTTTATGTTGATGGATTGGAGAGCGACAGCAAATACGTGTTCCAGTATGCAAGAAACATCGAGGTGCATAATGCGAAGATTACAACGAAGGATGCTTTCTGGGAGGTGGAGAACGTTACCGTGTACGACTCCGAGCTGAACGGCGAATACCTGGGATGGCACTCAAGGAACCTGCGGCTCGTGAACTGCCACATCACCGGCGAGCAGCCCCTCTGCTATGCCCACGACCTCATTCTCGAAAACTGCACCTTCGGCGAAGACTGCGACCGCGCATTTGAATACTCCACACTGAATGCCGACATCAAGGGCAGCATAACGAATATCAAGAACCCTATGTCGGGATGCATCGTTGCCGACAAAATCGGTTCCATTACCATCGACGAGAACATCAAGCAGCCTGCCGACTGCGTGATTGAGGAAAGAAAATGATGAATATGAAATACGATTTCGACAAGATAACGCCGCGACGCGGCACAAACTCATACAAATGGGACAGCACCGACGACAAGGAGGTGCTGCCGATGTGGGTTGCCGACATGGATTTCCCTACCGCCCCCTGCATCATCAACGCCCTGAAGAAACGTGTGGAGCACGGTATATTCGGCTACACCCGTGTGCCGGAGGAATACTACGATGCGGTAATCTCATGGTTCAGCCGACGCCACCATTGGAAGCCGAGGCGCGAATGGTTCATATACACGTCGGGAGTAGTTCCGGCATTGTCTGCCGTAATAAAGGCGTTGACCAATGTGGGTGATAAAGTGCTGACCCTTACTCCGGTATACAACTGCTTCTTCTCCTCTATCCGGAATAACGGATGCGAGCTGGACAGCTGTGCATTGAGGTATGAGGACAACACTTTCTCCATCGACTATGAAGACCTGGAGCGTCGTGCCGCCGACCCGAAGACAACCCTTATGCTGCTCTGCAATCCGCACAACCCCTCGGGACGAGTGTGGACAAGGGAGGAGCTGCGGCGCATAGGCGACATCTGCATCAGGAACAATGTTGTCGTGGTGGCTGACGAAATCCACTGCGAACTGGTACACCCAGGATTCACCTACACACCGTTTGCCTCCGTGTCGGAAGAGTTCCAGAAGCACAGCGTGACCTGCATATCGCCAAGCAAGGCGTTCAACATCGCCGGACTGCAGATTGCCAACATCATCGTGGAGAACGATGAATGGCGACAGCGCATCGACAAGGCGATAAACATCAACGAGGTGTGCGACGTGAATCCGTTTGGCGTGATTGCCACCATCGCCGCATACAACGAGGGAGAGGAATGGCTCAATCAGTTGCTCCAGTATATCCACGGCAACTATCTCTTCTTCAAGGACTACTGTGAGGAGCATCTGCCCCAGTTGCCTGTGGCACCGCTCGAAGGCACCTATCTCGCATGGATGGACTGCCGGAGCCTCGGCATCCCGTCGGAAGAACTCGAAGAGGAACTCATGAAGAAAGCCAAACTATGGCTCAATGCCGGCAGCATGTACGGTAAGGAAGGCGAAGGCTTCATGCGCTGGAACCTCGCCTGTCCGCGACAGCTCGTAAAAGAGGGGTTGGAGAGATTCTCTCAGTTTGTAAATAAACGCTGATGGCACAACTTTCTTACAACCGATAGTAAGATAAAAACCAAAGGGTCCATACAAAATCAACTGCTCTTGACTTTGTATGGACCCTTTTTTGCTGCATAAAGCCTGCCCTCTACAGTATATGGCTTTTGCTTTATTGCTTAGATTCCGAAATGTTCCTTTATGTCGGGCATTGCACCGTTCTGGGTGCACACATAAGCACTCACTTCAACGGCGAGCTTATGTGCTTCCCTTACAGTCTTTCCGCTGAGGATTGCTGCACAGAACGAACCGGTGAACGAGTCGCCGGCACCTACAGTGTCTGCCACTTCCACCCGGGGCGTTTCCTGATATGACATGCAGCCCGGAGTGAACACATAGCTGCCGTTCACACCACACGTGAGCACCAGCATGTCAAGGTCGTACTTGCCGAGTATGAGCCAGCACTTGTTCTCTATGTCCAGACCCGGATAGCCGAACATCCTGCCTATCTGTATCAGTTCCTCGTCGTTAATCTTCAGTATGTTGCAGCGTTTCATCGATTCGCAGATCACATCCTTGGTATAGAAGTTCTGTCGCAGGTTGATGTCGAATATCTTCAGGCAGTCCTTCGGTGTGTTGTCGAGGAACTTATAGATGGTCTCGCGGCTCACCACATTGCGCTGTGCCAGCGAGCCCCAGCATACGGCAAGCGTGTTTTCAGCCACAGCCTTCACCTCGTCGGTGAAGGGGATGTTGTCCCAAGCCACGTTCTCTTTAATGTCGTATGTCGGAATACCCTCATCGTCGAGTTCCACCTGCACGGTGCCTGTTGGATAAGGCACGCGCGGCATTACATAGTTGAGTCCCTTTCCTTCCAACTGCTCTATAGTCTCTTCTGCAAGTTTGTCCTCGCCGAGGGCACTCACAGCAATGGAGTTGAGGCCAAACTGTCCGGCATGATAAGCGAAGTTCGCCGGTGCACCACCAAGTTTCTTTCCATCAGGCAAGACGTCCCAAAGAGCCTCGCCAAGTCCTACTACATATTTATCTTTCATAGTCGTATATCTGAGTTTATTTATATCGTGTATCTGAATTCCCTATTATTATAACGGTTTCTCGTACAAGTTATTGTTTCACATTATTTATATATGTGAACAGATAAACCACTCCGGCTGCCATTACAGCCACAGCACCAACCTGTCCGATGGCGTCACTGGCGAATCCCATCAGGAGAGGGAACACCGTACCGCCGAAGAGACCCATAATCATCAGTCCGCTCACCTCGTTCTTATGCTCAGGCACCGAGATGAGAGCCTGCGAAAAGACGATGGAGAAGATGTTGGAGTTGCCGTATCCCACAAGAGCTATTGCTGCATAAAGAATGACTTTGCTTGTTCCTACGAACATTCCTGCCATACTCAGCGCCATCATCACTACGCTGATGATGAAGAATGTGCGCGCCTTCATCACACGGAGGAAGAACGAACCGGTCAGACATCCCAGGGTTCGGAAGATGAAATAGAGGGATGTGGCGAAGGCTGCCTCGTTGAGAGACCATCCGAGACGCTCGATGAGAATCTTCGGAGCTGTGGTGTTGGTGCCTACGTCGATGCCCACATGACACATGATGCCGATGAAGGAAAGCAGCACGATAGGTCTGCCGAGCAACCGCACACTGTCCATTATGCCGGTAGCCTTACCCTCGTTGTGCTCTTCCGGAATGGATGTGACGCAAAGGGCAGCGGCAGCCACCATACCTATTATCATATATATGGGGAAGAGTATCCTCCATCCGAAGCCGAAGCTCGGTATTGTAGCCATGGCTCCCCACATGGCTATGTATGGAGCAAGGAATGAGGCTATCGCCTTAACGAACTGTCCGAAGGTCAATGTGGAGGCGAGGTTGCCCTTTATCACCACCGACACGAGCGGATTGAGCGACGTCTGCATCAGAGTGTTGCCTATGCCGAGCAGGGAGAACGACACGAGCATCAGTGTGAAGTTCTCGCCGAAGAGCGGCAGAAGGAGCGACACTGTGGTCACGGCGAGCGAGAGCAACACGGTGTTCTTCTTGCCGATCTTGTTCATAAGCATGCCCGTGGGCACACTGAACAGGAGGAACCAGAAGAAGACGAGCGACGGGAACATGTTTGCCGTAGTGTCATTCAGGTTGAGGTCTTCTTTCACGTAGTTGGAGGCGATGCCTACCATATCTACGAATCCCATGGCGAAGAAACAGAGCATCACCGGGATGAGGGTAAGTTTAGCAGATTTACTCATTTTATTCTGTTTTATATAAGTTCATTATTTCAGTTTATATACCGCATATTTCTTTGTCTTGCCCTTTATCGTTACCTTGTCGTAAGGTTTTGTAGGGAACACAAGGTTTGTCATAGCCATCTTTCCGTCGTTGTCGAACACCTCAATACTGCTCTTGTCGATGAATATGCGCAGCTTGTTCATCTTGCCATATACCGGGGCTGTAGTTATGGCAGCAAAGTCGCTGCTGAAATCGGTCTTTCCGCTTAGTGTGCGGTCCATCGAGAATGTTTCGTCCTTTGCCTTATATGTCATGACCACCTTCTCGCCCTTGCTGTTGCTCAGCGTAATCGTGGCATCACCCTTCAGATTCACCACCATTTCGCAAGCTTCGCTCAAAGACTTTGATGGCTTTTTACTTCGTGCAGCAGTAATCTCTTCTGATGGAGTAACGCTGCAATAAGTGTTGCCTTTATATTCGAAGAGTCCCAAGTCGCGAGGAATGGAGTTGGCAGAACGATACTGCATCGTAGGCACCTGATTGGCATACTGCCAGTTGCTCATCCATGCCAAAGCCACGTGTCTGCCGTTGGGAGCATTGTCGAAAGTAACGGTGGCATAGTGGTCTTTACCATAGTCCATCCATTTTGTCACTTCCGGTTTCGATTCGCAAGTAAATTTATGTCCGTCGAAGTCACCAACAAAATATTGTGTTGCCGAACCTCCGGAAGGACCTCCAGGATTGATGTTGCACACAAGCATCCATTTCTCTTTGTCTGTGCCACGTACTTTCATCTTCATCAAATCCGGGCATTCCCATACACCGCCATGACTGCCGTATTCGGCTCCGAACGAGCTTTCAAACTTCCAGTCTTTCAGATTGTCAGACGAGTAGATGTTCATCTGCTGTCCGGCAGCGAGAATCATGTTCCATTTCTTGATATCCTCGTTCCAAAACATGTGAGGATCGCGGAAGTCAGGCACGTTGCTCGTTATTATCGGATTGCCATCATATTTTGTGAAAGTCTTTCCGTTGTCGGTGCTGTAAGCCATGCTCTGCGTCTGATTCTCACCGGCTGATGTGTAGAGAGCCACGATGGCGTTTTCTCCAAATCCGGCAGTGTTGTTCTTGTCTACCACAGACGAGCCGCTGAAAATTGAACCCCAAGCATCGGGCTGTATTGGGTCGCCTTGGAACGTCCAATGGATGAGGTCGGTTGATGTGGAGTGGCCCCATGTCATGTTCTCCCACTGCGAACCATAAGGGTTATGCTGGAAGTAGAGATGCCATACACCGTCCTTGAAGAACATTCCGTTCGGGTCGTTCATCCATCCGTAAGCTGGGGTGTGATGGTAGAGCGGACGATATTGTTCGCGGTTTGTCGTGTCAAAGCTCTCTGCAGTCTTGATATTCTTCCAGCAAGTGAAAGTGGAAATACCACCATCGTTGCGGTAGTTGCCGTTCACGTGAATATCAAGAGCTAACGTCTTTTCCTCATTGAATTCATCCAGATAAAACGGAACATAATAATCCACCTTGTTCATTGCCAGTCGTACATTGAGCGACTTCATCTGTTTGTTGCCGGCAATAACCTTTATGTTGCTCATCTCTGCACTCTCCTGCACTGGCAGCAACAGGCATTTGTCCTTCTGCTGTATACGGTACAGACAATGGTTGTTGCTCAGAAACTGTGTTTCCTGTGCGCATGCTGTGCCTATTGATGCCAGAGCAATCAGAACTGATAATATATTTCTTTTCATATCTTTGTATTCTTAAATTTAAATGTTATCCTGAATCAATCCAATCACCTTTTCTGACTAAAGTTTACCTGTTAATGTTTTACAATCTTTTTTTGACTAACCTAACTTATAACAAAATTCAACATCTTTATTTTGCATCGTCGTATCCTTTGTTCTGCTTATACAAGCCAGGGATATAATACAACTGGTTGTATGGCACAGGGAAGAACTCATTCTTGCCGGCTGTGAAGTGGGCATCCCTCAGATATTCGGCGTAAGTCTGATTTACTGTATTACCACCCTTGTCGGTAAATGTGTATACATCCTTCTGCTCTGTCTTGAAGTAATTATTCAGCGTAGTTGAAGCTATTCCCCAACGGCGCAAGTCGAAGAATCTTCCGTTTTCCATTGCCAACTCAAGACGACGCTCCCAGCGCAGGCATTTCCGTGCAGTTTCCTTATTCTGGAAATAAGACTCTGGATAGAGAGCAATGTCACACTGGTCTTTGGCATATTCAATGTGTTTGTCTATAGAATTCTTTGCTCTCTGTCTGATATCGTTAATTATGATGCGTGCTTCTCCAAGACGGTCAAGTTCTATAAGAGCTTCGGCTCGCATAAGCATTACATCGGTGTATCTCAAAACGTAGTCGTTCATTGCGAAAGCCTGCCATGAGCCGTTATATGTTTCACCTTTAGAGCGTTGTGGCACTTCTTTCATTGAAGTGTAATAACCATAGACGTTAGGAGTGCGGGAATTGTCTGTTGTCAGAGTGTATTCCTTTTCGTATTTATACGGGAAGGTAGGCATGCCGACGGTGTGGAACAAACGCGGATCCCATTTCTGGCCAGTGACCTTGCCGTTTATCGGGTAGTCGATACTATTGTTGTAGTCATCAAACTCAGGCAGTCCGTTGCGTGTCTTGAAGGCATTCACCAAGTCCTGTGATGGTTTGTGAACATCCCATCCGCAAGACCAGATACCCCAGCAGCCGTTCAACATGTTCGACCAGTTGGCACGACCGTATTTTGTATGGTCTTCGCTATAATCAGAGGTTTGCACGGCGAATACAGACTCCTTGCTGTTCTTGTATTCAGGCAGGAAGATATCGCCGTAGTCTTCCAGATATCCATAGTTTGAGTTTTTTACCTCGTCGGTATAGTCAACAACCTTCTGCATGTATTGCTTGTTGATATGGTCTACGCCATCGGTTGCCTCATATCCGTCGCCCCAAGCCAATGTGAGATAACATTTTGCCAAATATCCGGCAGCAGCAATCTTGTTGGCACGTCCGCCATCAGCCTGCTTCACCGGTAGAACATCATGGGCGAACTGGAAGTCGGCTATAATCTTCTGGAACAGCTCCTCGTATGTGAATTGTGTGTTAGAAGTCTTCTCCGTAGCATTGTCGGCATATACCTTTTCGTCAATCCATGGAATCTGGCGGAACATGGTAATCAGCTTGAAATAGAAATGTGCACGGAGGAATCTAACCTCAGCTTCGCGCTGTTTCGTTGTTTCAGCTCCAAGGGTATTTTCGCCGTCCTGTTCAAGAGAGACCAACGCACGGTTGCAACGAGATACGGCACAGTAAAGGCGATACCAAAGTTCATCGAGTTCCCCTTTTGTAGAAGTCAGAGTCTTCCATATTTCCACATCGTGGTAACCAGTGTCACCAGTTCCCCAGCCACCTTTCAGACAGTCGTCTGATGCCAGGTCGCCATATGGCCAGAGATTGAACGGATAGTTGTACCAGCAGTCACCAAGCATGGCATATGCGCTGTTCACCATCTTTTCCGGCTCATTGAAGGCCTTTTCTTCGCCTACCACAGCTGTCGGATTATAGTCCAGAAAGTCATCACAACTTGCGAATGTTCCTGCAAGTGCTGCTGCAAGCACTATTGTATATATCTTTTTCATAATGAAAATTCGTTTAATCGTTATACCTTTTATTTCTTAATGATTATTCTGCTAATTGTTTTAGAAACCTACTTGAAGTCCAAACGACAATGATGTTGCCAATGGATAATTCCAGTCAGGATTCTCAGGGTCGGAGCATGTCAGACTCTTGCTCTTTATGGTCAGCAGATTTTGTCCTGAAACATATAATCGTACACTTGACATCTTGACTTTTGACAAGATATCCTTAGGTATATTGTATCCGAACTGTAAGGTACGAAGTTTTAGGTAAGAACCATTCTCCACGAAGTATGAAGAAGCCCTGCCCTCATCTGCAGTATTCATTGTGCTCAAGCGAGGAATCGACGAACTTGTATTGTTTGTGTTCCATGCGTTCATCAGACGTGTTCCCTTGTTTGAACCAGGGTCGTTAACAGCCCAGAAATCGGTCTGGAACTTCTGGTTGTTGTAGACGTCCTGATCGTAAACGCCCTGCCAGAACATGCTGAAATCAAATCCCTTGTAGTTGAGAGCGATGTTCAGTCCGTAAGAGAATGCTGGCACTGGATCGTAAATCCAAGTCTGGTCGTCGGCATTAATGCTGCCACTGTGATCCAAATCCTTGTATTTCAGTCCACCGACACGTGCGTTTGGCTGTCCCGACTTGTCAACTTCCTCTTGAGTCTGGAATATTCCGTCAGCTACATATCCAACGATAGAACCGTATGACTTGCCGCTCTGTACGAGATTTTCTGTTGTAGTATGAGTATAAGCACCCGTTGTAGATGAAGGCAGATAAGTTACTTTGTTGCGGAAGAAATCCAAATTGCCGTTAACATCGATGCCGAGTCCGTTAGCCAATGTGGTGCGGTAGCCCAAGCTGAACTCCATACCCCAGTTGCGGAGCGACGGTCCGTTTTTCCAAGTGTTGCCACCCTCGCCCGTTGCACCGAGGTATGCAGGATTAATCAGCATGTCCTTCACATTCTTGATATAAGCATCGACAGTTCCGTAGAAACTGTTGTTGAACATCGTGAAGTCAACACCAACATTGTATTGTGTTGCCGATTCCCACTTCAAATTAGGGTTTGCAAGTTGTGTGGCGCGGTAACCTGAAGGGAAAGTGCCGGAACCTTGCAAGAACAGGTCGTAGGCTGTAGATGTAACGCGGTCCAATCCGTAGTCAGCGACATAAAGTCCAAACTGTGCGTTGTTGTCGATTGCCTGATTACCTGTCTGTCCCCATGACAGACGCAGCTTTGCATCATCAAGCCATTTCTCTTTCAACAGATTAGAGAAGCGGAAGCCGAGAGATGCTGCAGGGAAAGTACCCCAGCGGTGAGCCTTGCCGAAGCGTGAAGAACCATCGTGGCGGATCGTGAAGGAGGCAAGCAGAAGGTCGTCCCAGTTGTAGTTCACTTTTCCGAAGAATGATGCCAGACGATAGCCAACCTTAGCACCGCTATTGGTCATAGTTCCAGTTGCAGCATTTGGCCACATATAGTTTTTGTCTTCCAGGGCATATCCTTCAGAGTAGGCAGAGAAATCAATAACAGACTGTTTAGACATTTCGCTACCGATGAGTATGTCAAAACTGTGTTTGCCTATTTTATTTACATACTGTGCAGTGTTAGACCATGTCCAGTTAGTTTCGTTAATGTTGTTCAATGTTGTTTTGGCAATATCATTCCTTACGATATCAGACTGGAAAGTGTTTGTCATCGTATTGATGAATGATGTCTTGAAGTCCAAACCGAAGTTTGAGCGGAGTGTCAAACCTTTTATAGGTTTCAATTCTACAAATGCATTGCCGAATATGCGCCAGTAGTCGAGATTATTGTTACGGTTGTCGTATTGCTCGCGGCAAGGGTTCTGGCGGTCGGACATGCTGCCAACAGGACCTGCGAAGACCTTACTGTTCTCCTCGTATACAGGAATGATAGAAGGCATCTTCAACGCATTCTCCATAGGGTGGCAGTCTACTTGCGATGTGTAAGTAAGAGTGAGATTCTCGCCAACAGTAAGCATCTTGTTCAGATTCCACGACGTGTTAAGTCTTGCCGAGATATTCTGGAAATCGGTATATTTCAACACACCCTCATTGTTCTTGTATCCTAAAGAGAACATTGCGCTGTGCTTGTCGTTGGCATGCGATACCGATAAATCGTAATTCTGCATGAATCCGGTACGTGAGATAGCATCCAGCCAGTCGGTGTCAGAGAATCGCATTGTCTTCTTTGAGTTTATATATCCGTCATACCTTCCGTTTATCGTATAGTTTTGATATTGGCTTGTTGCCGGATTCCAAACTGTGATAGGAGTACCGTTCTGTGCATTCAAGTCAATGCCATAGTTTGCTGCATAGGCAACAGGGTCGAGACCGTCGTTGAGGGCAGCCTGTGCCATGGCTGTAGCATATTCGCTGGAATTGAGGAGTTTCATTTTCGACTGACTTGAATAGAATTGTGCGGTAAGATTTGCTGAGAAGTCCACAGCCACCTTGTTACCCTTCTTTCCCTTCTTCGTCGTTATGATGATAACACCGTTTGAAGCTCTTGAACCATAGATAGAAGCCGAGGCTGCATCTTTCAGCACCTGCATACTCTCGATATCATTAGTGTTGAGAGTGTTCAGTGCCATGTTTGTAGGTACACCATCTATAATATAAAGAGGATCTTGTGAAGAGTTGAAAGAACCGATACCACGGATACGTACCTTACCGCTACCAATAGGAGAACCGTCGGTTGTAACGGTCATTCCGGCAACTCGTCCTTGCAAGGCACGCATCGGGTCTGTGTCAGAAGTTGATTTCAGATTCTTTGTAGAAACGACAGATACAGAACCCGTCAAGTCGGCTTTCTTTTGGGTTGTATAGCCCGTTACGACAACTTCGTTCAGGTTGTTGGCAAGTTCAGCCAATTTTATTTTCATGTTTGGCTGTACTTTAACTTCCATTGTCTTGTAGCCAACATAAGATATGACAAGAGTTGCTCCCTGGTCGGCATCAAGCATGAAGTTACCGTCAAAGTCAGTTATAGTTCCCGACTTCGTTCCTTTTTCCATTATGGTTGCTCCGATTACTGTTTCACCAGTTTCGTCTGTAACCACACCGCTCACTTTAATTTTCTGTGCGTTGGCAGTAATGCTCGTCGCCAGAAGTGAGAAGCTAATCAATACTTTAGATAGATTGCTCATAAGTTTAAATGGTTTTGTTAGTTGTTTGATTTTTTTCTGCTGCAAAGTTATGTAATGTATTGATATCCAACAAGAACGGATGTTACATAAACAGAAACGAATCGTTCGTTGTATCATTTGTTGCACAACTTGAACGATTCGTTGCATCTTCGCCGCTCCCGGCATCAGAATATCTTCCATTACGTTTGGCTTGGCTCCGCTGTACTGCATTTTAATCCGTAGCAGATGCCCTGGATTTCTATATTGCGTGGCTTGGAACGTACGTTCCGTGGCTTGGTATGTATATTGCGTGGCTTGGTATGTATGTTCCAAACCACGCAATGTAGAAATCGGACGTTTATGCCAGTAATTAATATAAAATATGGTTCATCCGGAATATGGAGTGATAGGATATCTAAATGAGCATTAACAAAAACAATAAAAACACCCGATTAGCAATTTCAAAGACAACAAGAACCATTTTAGATTAAACAACATAAGCAAGCGACAAGAATGCATAAACAAACGCATAGTCTGTATAAATATCCAGTTGGTATAGTACGTCAATACACGTTGATTATGACAATCACGCCAAGCCTCTGTAAGTACGCTATTTTGTCATCATTTAGAAATTCGGTAACTTTCCCATAGAAAGTCCGTAACTTTCTCATAGAAATTCGGTAACTTTCTATTTGAAGTTGATTGGACATCTATTTCTACTTGCTTCAACAAGCAATAAAAGCCATATCCATCTCCTGTTTTTATGCATAGGATATTCACAGCGTAATTGTATAAAAATACAATACGGCATCAAACCTTTAATGCCATTCCTTGAATATTTTCTTACCTCTCTCCCGTCTCCCCTGAAGGGAGAGTACTGAAAACCTTTGGTAGAGTGAGCCAAAGTTCAAGCCCAGTTATCAAGTATCGGGACGAACCGTTTCTCGCACAGAAAGCGCAGTCGGCAACACTTGTCTGAATCAACTTCCGACAAGAGTGCGGCAGACTGAAAAATGATATTTATTATATAATAATTATGTGTTTCTGCATTTTTTTTCGTATTTTTGCACCCCGATTAATTAATCCAATGAAAAAAGTAATTTACAACAAGATAGACAAGCGTTCTATCTCAAACTTGCCTAAGGTGCTCTTTCCAGGACGCATCGTGGTTGTTACAACGGAAAATGATGCTGACAAAGCGGTTGACTTCCTGCTGGCGCAACCCATTCTGGGCGTTGATACGGAAACAAGACCTGCCTTCAAAAAGGGCATCAACCATAAGGTGGCGCTGCTGCAAGTGGCTACCCACGACATCTGTTTCCTGTTCCGCCTCAACTATACGGGCATCACAGCATCAATACTCAAACTGCTTGAAGACACTACTGTTCCAAAAATCGGACTGTCATTACACGACGACATCATGTCTATGCACAGAAGGGCGGATTTCAGACCCGGCAATTTCATCGACCTGCAGAAGCATGTCGGCGAAATAGGCATTGAAGACCTGAGCCTGCAGAAGCTTTACGCCAACTTCTTCGGACAGAAGATTAGCAAGGCGCAAAGACTTTCCAACTGGGAGGCTGACATTCTTACACAGCAACAGAAGAACTATGCCGCTACAGATGCATGGGCGTGTATCATGCTCTATGAGGAACTGCAGAAGCTTGAAGACACGGGAGATTACGAACTATTGGTCAAACCGGAAGAGGAACAAAGCGTTGGATAAACCGCTAAAAACGGTGTAACCACGCAAGTATAGAAACCATTTTATAATCAGATAACAATACGTTTTATGAACTCATATAAATCAATATACCTTAAGAAAGGTAAGGAAGAAAGTCTGAAGCGCTTCCACCCATGGGTGTTCTCAGGAGCTATCAACAAGATGGACGAGGACATCTGCGAGGGAGACACAGTGAAGGTGTTTACCGCTAACGACGAATTCATCGCTGTAGGACACTTCCAGATAGGAAGCATCGCAGTAAGAGTATTGTCGTTTGAAGACATCGACATCAATGAAGATTTCTGGACCGAGCGACTTTCCCAGGCACTGCGCATGAGACTTGCCATCGGCATTGCCGACAACCCGGAAAACAACACCTACAGACTGGTACACGGAGAGGGCGACAACCTGCCGGGACTCGTTATTGACTGCTACGGCAAGACGGCTGTGATGCAGGCACACAGCGTAGGCATGCACATACACCGCAACGAGATTGCAAAGGCTCTCGTAAAGGTTGCTGACGGACGGGTGGAGAACGTCTTCTACAAGAGCGAGACAACTCTGCCATATAAAGCGGAACTCGGACAGGAGAACGGCTTCATCATCGGGGGCAGCACCGACAACACTGCTCTGGAAAACGGCCTGAAGTTCCACGTGGACTGGCTGAAAGGACAGAAGACTGGCTTCTTCGTTGACCAGCGTGAAAACCGCAGTCTGCTTGAGAAATATGCCAAGGGAAAGAACGTACTCAACATGTTCTGCTACACCGGCGGATTCTCTTTCTATGCAATGAGAGGCGGAGCTAACCTCGTACATTCCGTTGACAGCAGCGCAAAGGCGATAGAACTGACAAACGCCAACGTAGAACTCAACTTCCCTGGCGACGACCGTCATCAGGCATTCTGCGAAGACGCTTTCAAGTTTCTTGACAATGCTGAGGACTTCTACGACCTCATAATTCTCGACCCTCCTGCCTTTGCCAAGCACAGAGCGGCTCTGCGCAATGCGCTGAAGGGATACACACGACTCAACGTGAAGGCTTTCGAGAAAATCAAGCACGGAGGAATACTCTTCACATTCAGCTGCTCACAGGTGGTGACGAAGGAGAACTTCCGCAATGCTGTATTCACGGCGGCTGCGATTTCCGGAAGAAACGTACGCATACTGCACCAGCTTCATCAGCCGGCGGACCATCCTATCAACATCTATCATCCTGAAGGAGAATACCTGAAGGGTCTGGTGCTGTACGTAGAATAATATTATTACTGATGATGTTGCGTTGCCGTACAGACAGCATGGCATTGAAGTACTGAAGGAATATGTCATTCATAGAGAAGATACACGACTTTATCAGACACAACCGTCTGATGGACAAGAACAAGAAATACCTTGTGGCACTGTCGGGAGGAGCCGACAGTGTCTCTCTCATTCTTGCACTTAAAGAATTAGGATTCGACGTTGATGCTGTACACTGCAACTTCCATCTGCGGGGCAAGGAGTCGGAGCGTGACGAACAGTTCTGCATCTCTCTTTGTAAAAAGAAAGGCATTGAAATACATATTGTTCATTTCAACACCCTGGAATATGCCGCACTACATAAAATCAGTATCGAAATGGCTGCTCGCAACTTACGATATGCCTACTTCGAACAACTGAGGAATGACATCTGTGCCGACGGCATCTGTGTGGGACATCATCGTGAAGACTCCGTAGAGACGCTGCTCATCAACCTGATACGTGGCACTGGCATAAACGGTCTTACAGGCATCGCTCCTAAAAACGGATTCATCCTCCGACCTATGCTCTGCGTTTCAAGAGCCGACATTGAGAAGTATCTAAACGACAAAGGACAGGACTTCGTTACGGACAGCACTAATCTCATTGACGACGTGACCCGAAACAAGATACGTCTTAACCTCATGCCGCTGATACGCTCCATCAATCCTTCGGCTGACAAGGACATAGCCAACACGGCAAACAGAATCAACGAGGCTGCCAAGGTTTTCAACAATGCTATAGAGAAAGCAGCAGACAGGGTTTCTACGACAAAGGGTGATTGCACAATTATCAACATACCATCTCTACTAAACGAGATTTCTCCGGAGTATACCTTATATAATATATTAAGCAGATTCTCCTTCTCGCCTGCCACGATTGAGGACATATACAACAAGCTGCAGTCGCAGGTACAGTCGGGAAAGATTTTCTCTTCTGCCACACATCGCATACTCATCGACCGCAACGACATCATTGTTGAACCGATAGACAAGGGGACGGACAAACGGATGACGGTTCCAGAGTGCGGCACTTATGTATACTCCGAAACGACAAAACTTAGAATAAAGGAAACGGAAATCGACGGTTCGTTTAAGATTTCAAGAGAAAAGCACGTGGCTTCCTTTGATGCAACGAAAGTGAAGTTTCCTATAAAGATTAGAAAGACAGCGGAGGGCGACTGGTTCGTACCATTCGGAATGAATGGCAAGAAACTCATTAGCGACTATCTTACCGACCGTAAGGTTTCACTTTTCGACAAACAACGCCAGCTCGTCATTACAGATGCTGACGGAAACATTATCTGGATAGTCGGTGAACGTCCCGACAACAGATTCAAAATAGAAAGCGGTTCTGCCAAAGCCTTGGTCATTGAACTGGTAAAGAACTGAGCATCCGACAATGGTGTTCCAAAATATTTACCATTGAACGCTATCAAATCACGAGACTTTTAAAGAACTGACCGTTGAACCTATAAAGACCTTCATCTGACCTTTGAGTTTTCCATCAGCTTAGGACAGAACTCATCAAAGGGACAATCCTTGCAATGTGGAGCACGACTTGTGCACACATACCTGCCGTGCAACAACAACCAATGATGGGCGTCTGCCTGCATATCTTCTGGAATGTTCTTGACAAGAGTCTTCTCAACGTCAAGCGGTGTTGTGGCTGTTTTTCCAACCAATCCCAACCTGTGGCTCACTCTGAACACATGGGTATCGACAGGCATCGCAGCCTTACCGAAAGCTACAGCAAGCAATACGTTGGCGGTCTTGCGCCCTACTCCACTCAGACTTGTCAGTCCTTCCATAGTGGCTGGCACCTCACCATTGAAATTCTCACACAGCTCGTTTGCCATCCTTACCAGATGTTTCGCTTTGGCATTAGGATACGACACGCTGCGTATATATTCATATATATCCTCCTCGTCAGCCTGTGCCATAGACCTGGCATCCGGATAGCGGCGAAAGAGTTCCGGCGTCACCATATTTACGCGCTTGTCTGTACACTGTGCACTAAGCAGGGTTGCCACAAGTAGCTGAAAGACACTGCCAAACTCCAGCTCTGTCGTAACATGCTGCATATTCTTCTTGAAATATTCAAGCACATGACTATATCGTTCAGAACGTTTCATACTCCAAATTATTCTTGTAAAAACAGAAAATGCAGATTATCAGAAAAAGCATCTCTCTGTTAATCTGCATTGCAAAAACTTCTATTCCAAGCCTCAGGACTTATTCTGCAGAAGCAGTATCCTCAGTATCTTCTTTCTCTTCCTCAACAAAATTTGTCACTCCATTGCTTACAAGGATATTATACCACTGGAGCAGCTTCTTGATATCGCTATCGTGAACGCGGTCACGATCATAATCAGGCAGCACCTCTGCGAAATAAGCATGAAGCTCTTCCTTTGAACACTTGCGATAGTTGAGAGAACAAACCTTGCCGTCCTCCTTACGAAGAACAGAATCAAGAATATTCATCAAAGGCACATCCTCATCATTTGTATACATAGCTATGTCTGAAAGACTTGTCACACGATCAGAAGCAAAAACAGGCACGCGACGATGTGTCTCATCCAACGCCTCTACGATAAGATTCATCTTTGCTCTCGATACGAGCTTATAAAGTCCTGGTTTTCCAGCTACTGATAAAATTGTATAATCCATTGTTTTAATTGTTTTATATTTTATATTATTATTTGTCATTTATATAACTCATGATTTCTGCCTGACAGTTTAAATATTGTTACCATCATGATTAGGTTTCATAAACAGCATGTTTAGACATCGTAAACAGCATAGTTAGACATCGTAAACAGCCTCTTTAAACAACTCTCCGACATTACTGTCGGACAGTTTTCACAGACTCCAATATTTTCTCTATCTGACAGTTAAGTTCCTCCTTACCATCATTCTGTATGACATAGTCGCTGCGCTTTGCCACCTCTTCCTGACTCATCTGACAGTCTATCCACTCTTGGGCTTTCTCCTTGGTTATGCCATTGCGCTTCATTATTCTGTCAATCCTCACATCAAGAGGAGCGGTCACACAAACAACCTTATCCACAAGCTTGTCGAAGCCACTTGTATATAGGATAGCACACTCCATAAAATCATATCCTGACGCAATGAAATCCTTTGCTACAGCCGGATGAATGACGGAGTTTACGAGCTTTGCGTTCTCATCGGAAGCGAGAATGAACGAAGCGATATACGACTTGTCCGGCTCGTTGCCGTTGTAGGCACCTTCTCCTATCGCCTCCGTCAGCTGTCTTCTAACCTCAGCCGACTCTCTCATTATCCTCTTTGCAGCACTATCGCAGTCGTATACCTGAACTCCATACTCTGAAAGAAGTCTGCATACATACGATTTTCCGCTTCCTATTCCTCCGGTTATAGCTGTTTTCATATCCTGCAGTATTATATTATTGTTCCTCTATCAGATAATCCACTTGCGATACTTCCGTATGAGCATTCCTTATGCCATGAGGCACAGAAACGACCTTCAACGTGCATTTCTCCGACGGATTGTCTACGATTTCATTATAGTCAACGACGACTTTGAATTTATCCGGCGTGATTGTTCGGAAGATACTTGCTCCGACAGTGAATATCACCTTTACCCTTGAAGGGAACGTACGCAGCACCTTACCCTCCGGCATGTTGGCTGCTACGATAGGTACCTCTACATTCTCCTCTGTAAGGACATCCGGGTAAACGGAAATCCGGACACGCGACGGTACACATTTCACGCCCTTTATATCCATCAGATCAAGATTTCTTACTATGGTGTCCTTCAGATTCCGGATATTAAGACGCTCGGTATAAATACATTTTATGCTGTCAAGCATCTGCTGGCTGCCGTATACATCCACCATGCTTGGAGAAAACTCCACCTTGGCAAGATAATAGCTTGCACTCGGAACGATGTTTCCGAACAGTTTTACAGGCATGCGCTTATACATGCCATAGTTGTAGAAATATTCAAATTTCTCAGGCTTTATGCTTACAATTCTCGACGAACTGTAGATATTCAGATTTATGACCTTTGACAATTCGGAATAAGAAACCACACCATAGCCTTTTTTCTTTATGTATGAGCCAAAAGACAGATTTACTCTCTTTATGCCATCGCCATACAGATATGTACACAACGTGTAACCCTTGTCACGAAGCACAACGCGCAAAGTATCATCAATATCGCTCGTTACAACCACGTTCTTCGGTATATTAACTATGCGCACAGGTATCTTGACCTCCTTCTCATAAGTGTCGTTCAAGGCAAGCATAAGCCAGAAGGCCCCACTCAGCGCAAGGAAGAATAAAAAAATCAGGAACTCCTTGTTCACTATATTGAAGAAGGAGTTTCTGACCGTTGTGTAAATATTCTGTATAATACTGTGTTCCATTATTTCTTCTGGACAGCAGCTGCTGTAGCTGATATGTCAGCAAATACATAACCCTTGTCTACTGTGATTACCACACCTTTGGCAATCTCAAGCTCAACCTTGTTTGTTGTAAGGTCTATTCTCTTCACTGTTCCATAGATACCGCCGCCGGTAACGACGCTGGAACCTTCCTTCAGAGAGTTCTGGAAATTACGTATTTCTTTCTGTTTCTTCTGCTGTGGACGAATCATAAAGAACCACATGATAGCGAAGATTGCCACCATCATGATCAGGAACTGCATTGAGCCACCACCTGCAGCCTGAGCTGCCAAAAACATTGTTGTATTCATAACCGTTTGTTTTCTTTAAAATTATATTGTTGTTATATTTGTCTTTTAAGATTAGGATGTCGTTATCTATATATATAAAAGGTATAAATAACATTATCTCTTGTTCACCACCTTCATCATCTTTCCGGTGTCAGCCAAATAGTGTGCGATGGCATCAAGCATTCCATTGATGTACGAACCGCTCTTCGGCGTACTATAGAGCTTCGCCAAGTCAACATATTCGTTAATGGTAACGCTGACCGGGATATTCGGGAAGTTCATCATCTCGGCAATGGCAATCTGCATTATTACCACATCCATATATGCCAAGCGCGAGAAGTCCCAATTGCGAGATGTCTCGCTCATGAATCTCTGATACTGGTCGGCATTGAGAATTGTGGCACGGAAGAGCTTCACTGCAAAATCCTTGTCCTCCTCATCCTTGAACTCCGGCAACAGCTCCTGCTTCGCCTTGTTCTTAGGATCAAAGCGCTTGATGGTCTTCAGCACAAAGGTGTCTACGATTTCCTTATCATCATTCCAATAGAGACTTCTTTCCTCAAGCAGAGAATCCAGATTCTCATTCTCCATGATAAGAGCCTTGTATAGCTTGCGCCACACCTCACGGTCATTCTCATATGAATCCTCCGGACTATCAATATAGTCCTTATAAATCTGAGACTGCTCCATCTGTGAAAGAAGGTTTCTGACAAACTCTATATTGTCTGCCCACGACTGCTTCTGGGTTTCCATATACTCACAGAGCTGCTTGTTCTCTTCGAGCTGCATGGCGAACCTGTTGTTGGCAAACTTGCCAGAAGGAACATCCTTTCCTTCTCTTCTTGCACGTGCCACCTCAACGTCATAGTGCAAATGTGCTTCTCTTGATACAGCAACAATCAGCGACAAGAGACAATTATACAGGTCATAAGCCTTTGAAAGACTGAACAAAAGTTCTTTCTCTGCATTATCCATGTTATGATTGCCGTTCTGATAGTATGCATAGGTTAACTGGACAATTTTTATCCTTATCAATTCTCTGTTTATCATCTTATAATTATATAAATGAATTGTGTATTTCAAAAACCACTGCAAAAATAGTCAAATTAGATGGTACGTGCAAGAAAAAAGAGGGGTTTTATTTATTTTTATGCGGAATATTTGTGAGTTAAGCAAAAAAGCAATACCTTTGCATCGCTTTTTCAAGCACTCGCGAATAAAATTCCGTGTGATGGTGAATTAAGCAAATATTTATTAACAACTTAATTTAGAGTAACACAATTATGAAAGAAGTTGAAGTTAAAGGTCAGAAAAGAGCTGACATCGGTAAGAAAGCCGCTAAGGCAATGCGTAAGGAAGGACTCATCCCTTGCAATATCTATGGAGAGGCTAAGGACGAGAACGGCGCACCATTGGCAATGTCTATCGCTTGCCCAATGAGCGAGCTGAGAAAGATTGTTTACACTCCTCATATCTACGTTATCAAGCTTGTTCTTGACGGCGAGGAGCACACTGCAATCCTGAAGGAGCTGCAGTTCCACCCAGTAACAGACGCTCTGCTCCACGTTGACTTCTATGAGGTTAACGACCAGAAGCCAATCACTATCGGTATTCCTGTTAAGCTCAACGGTCTTGCACAGGGTGTACGTGACGGTGGACGTATGAACCTTTCTATCAGAAAGATCAATGTTACAGCAAAATACCAGGATATTCCTGAGCACCTCGATATCGACGTTACTGCACTTACTATCGGCAAGAGCATCAAGGTTGGCGACCTCCACTTTGAGGGACTTGAAATGGCAACAAGCAAGAACGTTGTCGTTTGCTCAATCAAGGCTACACGTAAGTCTATCGCTGCAGCTAACGAGGCAGAGGCTTAATACAGCAAGCTGAACAAGTTAAAGATATTTATAAAAGAGGTGATTCCGAATATCATTATTTGGAATCACCTCTTTTTCATATAACAGACACGCAATGGAGAAATTTCTTATCGTCGGACTGGGAAACCCTGGCGACGAATACGACAAGACAAGACACAACACCGGCTTTATGGTGCTCGACAGCTTTGCCAACGATGCAGGCACCTCTTTTGCAGACAAGAGATATGGCTTCGTGGCGGAAACATCCGTCAAGGGAAGAAAACTCTTTCTGCTCAAGCCTACAACATTCATGAACCTCAGCGGCAATGCCGTAAGATACTGGATGAACAAGGAGAACATCCCCGTGGAGCACCTGCTCGTCATCGTTGACGACCTGTCATTGCCACTCGGAAACCTGCGCTTGAAAGGCAGCGGCAGCAATGGAGGACATAACGGACTCGGAAACATACAGTCGGTTATCGGCACACAGAAGTATGCAAGGCTCCGCGTAGGCATCGGCAATGAATTTCAACGCGGCATGCAGGTGGAATGGGTGCTCGGCAAATACAACGCCGAAGAGATGCAGACCCTTGCCCCTTCGATAAAGACCGCAGGGGAAATAATCAAGAGCTTCGCCCTCGCAGGCATCGACATTACAATGAACCAGTTTAACCACAAAAAACAATAATGGCAGATACAGCACGCATTGACAAATGGCTATGGGCAGCACGTATCTTCAAGACTCGCTCCATAGCAGCAGACGCATGCAAGAACAGTAGAGTCACGATAAACGGCGTCAACGTGAAGCCTTCGCACATGGTGAAGGCTGGAGAGACTGTAAGCGTGAAGAAGCCGCCAGTGATATACTCCTTCAGAATACTGCAATGTATAGAGCAGCGCGTGGGAGCTAAACTCATACCTAACATATATGAGAACGTCACAGACCCTAAGCAGTATGAAATTCTTGAGATGAGCCGCATCAGCGGATTCGTAGACAGAGCACGAGGCACAGGCAGACCGACAAAGAAGGAGCGGCGCAGCCTTGATGCTTTCATCGACCCTGCCCTCTTCGGTTTCGATGATGACGACGACAATGAAGATTACGACAACTATTGATGATTCCAAGATAATGAAAAAGATTGCAATATTCGCTTCCGGCAACGGTTCCAACTGCGAGAATATCATAAAGCATTTCTCACAGTCCGAGGTGGCACGTGTAGTACTCGTCGTCACCAACAACCCTTCGGCAAAAGTAATAGAACGGGCAAAGCGTCTTGACACAGACATCAGCATAGTGCCCAAAGACAGTATCTCCGACAGTTCCATTATGCTTCCGCTGCTCAGAGAAAAGTGCATCGACCTTATCGTTCTGGCAGGATTCATGCTGTTTATCCCCTCATTCCTCATAGACAACTATCCCCACAGGATTGTCAACATCCACCCTTCTCTTCTGCCTAAATACGGAGGAAAAGGAATGTATGGCATGCATGTTCATGAGGCTGTGAAGGAAAACAACGAAAAGGAAAGCGGTATAACAATACATTTCGTGAACAACGAATACGACCGTGGAGAAATCATTGCACAGTATTCCACACCAGTCTCCCCTGACGACAGTGCTGAGGAGATAGCAGAGAAAGTACACAAGCTGGAATATGCCCACTACCCTTCCATAATAGAAAAAATAATCAGAGAGGAGGCTTAATCATGTTAAGACGCATTCTTCTGTCATTCATCATATCTTTAACGGCATCAGTCTCTTACGCCCAGTATCACGAGATATACTCTAAGGATATTCGTTCCCTTCAAGTGGTCTGCGGAGACAGGTGGTTAGCTATGCCTGTAATGAAGCTCCACGATTATAGTCCTACCAACGTGATGAACATAGCTTTCGACGACCTTACACATACCTACCGGCGCTTTACCTACAGCATAGAGCACTGCGAGGCTGACTGGTCTACTACCGAATCGCTCTTTGCCAGTGACTTCATCGAGGGCTTCTCCGCCGACAACACTATAGATGACATAGAAGAATCCATAAACACCAACGTACTCTACACACACTACCGCCTAACAATCCCCAACGAGAAATGCCGCCTGAAGCTGAGCGGCAACTACCGACTGACGGTAACTGACGACAATAGCGGCGAGAAGATTCTCTCTGCCTGCTTCATGGTGGTGGAACCTGTGGTTAATATAGGCATGGAGGTTTCTACAAATACCGACATCGACACCAACCAGTCACACCAACAGGTTGGAATGTCTGTAGGCTACAACGGACTGCGCGTCACCGACCCTTCCTCACAGATAAAGACCGTGGTACTGCAAAACGGAAGATGGGATAATGCAAAAATCAACGTAAAGCCACAATACACTACCGCCAGCGGTCTGCAATGGACCCACAACCGCAACCTTATCTTTGACGCAGGCAACGAATACCATAAGTTTGAAACGCTTGCCACTTCACATGCCACGCTCGGAGTTGACAATATAAGTTGGGACGGTTCTAATTTCCATGCCTATCTTTTTGCCGACGAACCACGCCCTAACTATCTCTACGACGAGGATGCCAATGGTGCGTTCTACATCCGTAACAGCGACAACATCGAGAACGACCGGGCAAGCGAATACATGTATGTTCACTTTACTTTGAACAGTGGTGCTCCCGTTCCTGGCGATGTATACATCAACGGCGCATGGACTTACGACCGCTTCCTGCCCGAATACAAGATGCAATATAATGAAATAAAGAAATGCTACGAGGCAAGCATTCTGCTGAAACTCGGCTATTATTCCTACCAATACGTCATGCTCAACAATGACGGCACCACAGCAATAATGCCTACCGAAGGCAGTTTCTTCCAAACAGAGAATAAATACCAAACTCTCATTTACTACCGTGGTCAGGGAGACCGCACCGACCGACTTGTAGGTTTCAAGGAAGTACAAATCAGATGAACCGCATATCTTAAATTGATAAAACATTTTCATATTACTCGGTTAATAGGAAATTTTTACTTATATTTGCATCCAAAGACTCAAAAAAATCAACTAATATGAAAAACAACTTTATCATTGCCATCGGACTGGCTGCAGCATTCCTGCAAATGCCAGCACCCGTTTCCGCCCAGTCTTCGGGCGCAAGTAGACAAAACCCTCTGCTGCATAAGAGCAGCCTGCCATTCGGAGCACCTGACTTCAGCCGCATCCAGGAAGCAGACTATCTGCCTGCCATAGAAGCTGGCATCAAGGAACAGCGCGAAAACATCAGCAAGATCGTAAACAACAAGAAGAAGCCTACCTTCCAGAACACCATCCTCGCATACGAAGAGAGCGGAAATCTGCTCGACCGCGTAAGCAGTGTGTTCTTCGGACTGACCAGTGCGCACAAGACTCCTGTCATTGCCGAAACGGAGAAGAAGGTCATGCAGCAGCTTACCGACCTCGACAACGAGATATCATTCAACCAGCAGCTTTTCGAACGCATAAAATATGTATACGACAATGAATACAAGAGGCTGAAGGGTGAAGACCAGCGCCTTACGGAGAAGATATACAAAGGTTTCGTACGCTCTGGAGCACTCCTGCCGACAGAGAAGATGGAACGAATGAAACAGATAAACTCACGCATCTCCGAACTGCAGCAACAATGGGGCAACCTGCTGCCAGCAGCCACAAACAACGCCGTAGTATGGGTGGACAGCAAAGAAGAGCTTGCAGGACTAAGCGAAGCCGACATAGCACAGTGCAAGAAGGATGCCGAGATGCGTGGCAACAAGAAGCCATACTGCATCGTTATCATCAACACCACACAGCAGCCGATACTCGCAAGCCTGCAGAACCGTGAGCTACGCAAAAAGGTGTTCATGGCAAGCATACACCGTGCCGACGGTACCAATCCGGAATTCAACACCTTCCCTATCGTCACCGAACTGGCTAAGCTTCGTGCAGAGAAAGCAAACATCATGGGCTACAGATGCTACGCAGAGTATTCGCTTGAAAACACCATGGCAAAGACTCCGACTAACGTGGACAACTTCCTGAAGCAGCTCATCAGCGAGTATACTCCCAAGGCAGACGCCGAGACACAAGCCATAGAGCAGTACGCTCGCAAGACTGAAGGCAACGACTTCAAACTGCAACCTTATGACCGCTTCTACTATTCTGCCAAGATGAAGAAAGAAATGCTCAACATCTCCGATGATGAGATAAAGCCATACTTCAACGTAGACAGCGTGCAGAAAAATGGAGTGTTCTATGCAGCAAACCGAGTTTACGGACTCACATTCAAGGAGCGCAAAGACATTCCTACCTACCATCCCGACATGAAGGTGTTTGAGGTTATCGACAAGAACGGAAAACCAATAGCACTCTTCTACAGCGACTTCTTCCGCCGTCCTACCAAACGTGGCGGAGCATGGATGAGCGCCTTTGCAAAACAAAGCCGACAGCGCCATCAGTTACCTATTATATATAATGTGTGTAACAACGCCAAAGCACCGGAAGGTCAGCCGTCGCTCATCACATGGGACGAGGTATGCACCATGTTCCACGAGTTCGGACATGCCCTACACGGCATCCTCTCCGACTGTCAATACAACACTCTCTCAGGAACAGCAGTGGCTCGCGACTTCGTGGAAATGCCATCGCAGTTCAACGAATCCTTTGCCAGCATACCGGAAATCTTCGATCACTTTGCCCGTCATACCGAGACTGGCGAACCAATGCCTGCCGAACTGAAGAAGCGTATGCTGGAGAGCATCAACTTCCAAACAGCCTATGCCCTTGGCGAGAACCTCGCTTCAACAGGTCTCGACCTTGCATGGCATAAGATTGGTGTGGACGAAATACCATCACCATACATGGCTGGCGCATTCGAAAAGGAACAGTTGCACAACATAGGACTGCTCAACATGCAGATTCCTCCACGCTACTCCACTACCTATTTCAACCACGTATGGGGCGGTGGCTACGCTGCCGGCTACTACAGCTATCTCTGGACTGAGGTGCTCGCAGTAAATGTGGCGGAGTTTTTCGAAAAGCACGGCGCTCTCGACCCTGCCATCGGACAGGCATTCCGCGACAAGATTCTGAGCCGAGGAAACACTATGGACCAGATGCAGATGTTCACCGACTTTACAGGAATGAAGAGTCCTGACGCATCAGGACTGCTAAAGGCAAGAGGTCTATAAATGACAATGACATACTAAATCGATAATAAAGCATAGCATCAGCACCATCTGATTGCTATGCTTTTTTAGTCAAAAAAAAAAACGAAAGTTACCGACTTTCTCCAAGAAAGTTACCGACTTTCTATAGGAAAGTTACCTAATTTCCATGAGAAAGTTACCTAATTTCTAAAACCACTCTTTGATACACATCATAAGAACACAGCCATAAACTGCCGAAATACGAAAAAAAACTAAAATACTTGCAAAGCTCAAAAATCCTTACTACCTTTGGGGAAATAAAACAAAATCGAATCGTTGTGAAGAATAAGATATATATATTGCTACTGTCTCTGCTTCCCACTATGGGATTCGCACAGAAAATTTCGCTCGGCTCTTGCGTGACGAAAGACGGAGGACAGTATAAAGGAGAAATGGTGGCGGGGAAGCCTAACGGAAAAGGCAACGCCCTGTATAAAAACGGAGACACATACGAAGGAGAGTATGTGAAAGGAAGAAGACAGGGATACGGCGTATACACCTTCTCCGACGGAGAAAAATATGAAGGCGAATGGTTCCAGGACCAGCAGCACGGTAAAGGAGTGTACCACTTCATGAACAACAACAAATACGACGGACTATGGTTCCGCGACTACCAGGAGGGACACGGAATAATGTACTACTACAACGGCGACAAGTATGACGGAAACTGGTTTCACGACAAAAGAAACGGCAAAGGCAAATACACATATGCCAGCGGAGCATACTATGACGGCGAATGGAAGGACGACCAGAAAAACGGAAAAGGGTTCTTCGACTGGGGAGATGGTACGACCTACGACGGAATGTGGGTGAACAACATGCGCTCGGGAAAAGGAACAAACAAATATTCCGACGGTGACGTATACATCGGAGAATGGCTCGAAGACGTGCAGAACGGAAAAGGAATATACAAATTCAAAAACGGCGATACCTATGAAGGAGGATACATCCGGGGAAAACGCACCGGAGAAGGCATCTTCCGCTTTGCCAACGGCGACAAATATACCGGACACTTCAACGAGGGAAACATGGATGGCATGGGAACATTCGTGTGGAAAAACGGTGACATATACGTCGGAGCATGGAGCAACGACCGACAGCACGGACACGGCAAGCTGACAAAAAAGAACGGCGACGTGTTTGAAGGAGAATTCAAAGACGGCAGACAGGACGGACAGATGATAATACACTATGCCGACGGAGGAAAATTCAAGGGCATATACCGAAACGGAAAACGAAACGGTAAAGCCATTGAAGTGGACAAAGACGGAAAGCGATTCGAAGGCTCATACAAAGACGACGAACGCGACGGCAAGTTCATCGAAAAGGACCGCAACGGAAACATTACCGCACAGGGAATGTATACCAGAGGAAGAAGGAACTAAAACATACAAAAATAATTTAAACTAAAAACATTATGGTAATTGACACACTTGAAAACCTGGAGAAGTACGCTACACTCAACCCACTGTTTAAAGACGTTTGTAACTTTTTGAAAAACAACGATCTCAACGCACTCGAAGAAGGAAAACACTTCATCAAGGAGAAAGACCTCTTCGTGAACATACAGACAGCAAAGGGCAAGACAAAAGAGGAAGCAAAGCTGGAGACACACAAGAAAATGATCGACATACAGATTCCACTCGACACAGAGGAGACATACGGATACACACCACTCAAAGACCTACCGGCAGAGGAATACAACGAAGAGAAGGACATCACGAAATATGCTATCCTGGCTGATACTTACGTAACATGCAAGCCTGGAGAATTTGCCATCTTCTTCCCGCAGGACGGTCATGCACCGTGCATCTCTGACAAGGCACAGATAAAGAAAGCCATCTTCAAAGTGCTGGCATAAAAGACACTCTTGGCTACCCCGATAAAGGGAAGCAAAAATAATGAAAGGAGAAAAATATTCTATTAAACGAAAACTATCGGCATTTATGGCAAACAATACGACAAAGACAACGTCCCGGCGAAAAACCGTAACGGCAAAGAAAACTGCCCCAAAACATATTGGCCTCGTACAGAAAGACGCATACCTCGAACCCTGTCTCTTATACACATCTCCGAGCCCACGAGACGCTCATGAATCTC
>ERZ1027266.249-NODE-249-length-38827-cov-9.997318_pt1 | contig 38827 bp, 21 predicted proteins | sample MGYA00519257_ERZ1027266 | MGnify/ENA primary metagenome ERZ1027266 (study PRJEB26926, sample SAMN06164683) | human gut metagenome | biome: ENVO:00009003; feature: ENVO:2100002; material: ENVO:00002003 | host: Homo sapiens | place: USA | collected 2012 ... | reverse complement strand
TTCATGAGCGTCTCGTGGGCTCGGAGATGTGTATAAGAGACAGCTATGAGAGGTTGCCTGAAAGTCTTTTTGAGGGGTCTCTCCCCACCTCTACTTAAAGGAAGAAAAACCACCAGACTAAAGGCTCGAAAAAGCTCGTAAAACAAGTATGACAAATACGACAAATGGAACACTCTAAGACAGACAAGCCTGTCCTCACCGCTTTAGATATCTTGCAATTCCGCAACCTGCAAAAAAAACAATTATTGCCACCACGCAACCAGTTGGCACCATACCAGTTGTCTTACGTAATGGCAATAGACGATTCTGATTCTATTTTTTTCTACATGCCCATGCAAGAAAAACGCTGCCACATCACATTACAGCGTTGCTCTTCTCCTTAGAGTTTCTCCCCGAAACACAAGTCACCGGCGTCTCCGAAGCCCGGAACGATATACTTATGTTCGTTCATTCCCGGGTCGATGGCTGCACACCAGATGGTTGTCTCTGCGTCAGGGAATGTCTTCTTCACATGCTCCACACCCTCCGGAGTGGCTATGACACACGCCACATGAACATGCTTCGGGGTGCCTTTCGTAAGGAAAGCCTTGTAGCCCAACTCCATAGAACCTCCCGTGGCAAGCATCGGATCGGCAATGATAAGGGTCTTTCCCGTCAGATCCGGCGTAGCAAGATACTCGATATGTATGCCCACCTCGGTATGCTCCTCGTTGGTGTATTTGCGGTACGCACTGACAAAGGCGTTGCCGGCATGGTCGAAGACATCGAGGAAGCCGTTATGGAACGGCAGTCCGGCACGGAATATTGTAGCCACCACCACATCGTCTGCCGGCACGCTGACCTCTGCATCGGCAAGCGGAGTATGCACCGTCTTCATCTTATAGTCAAAGGTCTTGCTCATCTCATACGCCATCATCTCTCCTATACGGCGGATGTTGTTGCGGAACACGAGACGGTTCTGCTGGTAGTCCTTGTCGCGTATCTCTGCAAGATACTGGTTCATCACTGAGTTCTGTTCACTGAAGTTTACTATTTTCATCTTAGTTTTTCGAATGTTATTTTTCTATTCCTTTCCTGCAAAAGTAAGCAATTAGGAAGAATATTTGTCATTTGCGATTTACAAAAGAAGTAGGGTACGCACACATTTAAGCAACTTTAACCTAAAATTGTATATAAGCCAATAAATTTGGCTGTTTAGGTTTTGTCGAAAAATAGTTTTTTGCTACCTTTGCCCCGAATTAGAAAAAGATTTGAAAGTAGGTATTATTATTTAATAGAATAGGTATTCTACGGTAACTAAGAGAATTTTCACACTAAATACATTAATAAAAATGGCAAGATTTGATAAGTCAGTTTTAGAGAAGTATGGAATCACAGGTACAACTGAGGTTCTCTACAATCCTTCTTATGAGGTATTGTTCAATGAGGAGACCAAGGAAGGTCTCGAGGGTTTCGAGGTTGGTCAGGAGACTGAGCTCGGTGCAGTAAACGTAATGACTGGTATCTACACCGGTCGTTCGCCTAAGGACAAGTTCATCGTTGACGACGAGAACTCTCACGATACAGTATGGTGGGATTCTGAGGAATATCACAATGACAACCACAAGGCTACTCCAGAGGCTTGGGCTGCTGTAAAGGAAATCGCAAAGAAGGAGCTTTCAAACAAGAAGCTGTTCGTAGTAGACGGCTTCTGCGGAACACACAAGGACACTCGTATGAAGGTTCGCTTCATCGTAGAGGTTGCTTGGCAGGCTCACTTCGTAACAAATATGTTCATCCGTCCTCAGAACGAGGCTGAGTTCGACCAGGAGCCGGACTTCATCGTATACAACGCTTCTAAGGCAAAGGTTGAAAACTGGAAGGAGCTTGGTCTCCACTCAGAGACAGCCGTTGTATTCAACGTAACTTCTAAGGAGCAGGTTATCATCAACACATGGTACGGCGGTGAGATGAAGAAGGGTATGTTCTCTATGATGAACTACTTCCTCCCATTGAAGGGCATGGCTTCTATGCACTGCTCTGCCAACACCGACATGAACGGCGAGAACACTGCTATCTTCTTCGGTCTTTCTGGTACAGGTAAGACTACATTGTCTACAGACCCTAAGCGTAAGTTGATCGGTGACGATGAGCACGGATGGGATGACAATGGTGTATTCAACTTCGAAGGTGGTTGCTACGCTAAGGTTATCAACCTTGACAAGGAGTCTGAGCCAGACATCTACGGCGCTATCACACGCGACGCTCTCCTTGAGAACGTAACAGTAGACAAGAATGGTAAGATTGACTTCGCAGATAAGACAGTTACCGAGAATACTCGTGTATCTTACCCTATCTACCACATCAGGAACATCCAGCGCCCATTCTCTCAGGGTCCAGCTGCTAAGCAGGTTATCTTCCTGTCAGCAGATGCATTCGGTGTATTGCCACCAGTATCAATCCTGAACGCTGAGCAGACCAAGTATTACTTCCTCTCTGGCTTCACAGCTAAGTTGGCTGGTACAGAGCGCGGTATCACTGAGCCTACTCCTACATTCTCTGCTTGCTTCGGTCAGGCTTTCCTTGAGCTGCATCCTACTAAGTATGCTGAGGAGTTGGTTAAGAAGATGGAGAAGAGCGGTGCTAAGGCTTACTTGGTAAACACTGGTTGGAACGGTACTGGCAAGCGTATCTCTATCCGCGATACTCGTGGTATCATCGACGCTATCCTCGACCACTCTATCGACGCTGCGCCTACAAAGACTATCCCATTCTTCAACTTCGTAGTTCCTACACAGTTGGAGGGCGTAGATCCTAAGATCCTTGACCCACGCGACACTTACGCTGACGCTGCACAGTGGGAGGAGAAGGCTAAGGACCTCGCAGCCCGCTTCATCAAGAACTTCAAGAAGTATGAGACTAACGAGGCTGGTAAGGCTCTCGTAGCAGCTGGTCCACAGCTCTAATATCTGATAATAGTTTTACCCCAAATATCAAGTCCCGTCTGGCAGATTTTGTCAGATGGGACTTTTGTTTTTCTGACTTTCTTCAGACTTTCAACACGAAAACATTAACTTTTTAATGTTAATTACCATTAGATTTACGCACCCTTCACTTAAAAAAGATTAACGGGGGGGGGGAATGTATTGCTTATTCTCATTAATCACTAAATTTGTAGTAAGCAAAACAATACTTAATGATTATACAAATTATCAACAAGTATAGCAAGACTGGACAATAGAAGCCCAAAAACAACAAAGACTGCAAAAGCTGTAGTACTTAAATACAATATTAATGTAGTAGAAAAACATATGAAGAACAATAAACTGAGGTTGGCATTAGTGCTGGCAACGGCATTTTTCACCAATAGCATATCTGCTCAGAACCTGACCATAAAGACCAATGCCCTCTACTGGTCTACCGCAACTCCCAACCTGGCAATGGAAACGAAAATGGGAGAAAAATGGACTGCCGAACTATCGGTAGGCTGGAACCCTTTTACGTTCTCGAACAACAAGAAACTAAAGCATATCGCAATACAACCGGAAGCACGCTACTGGCTGTGCTCTTCCTTCGCCGGACACTTCTTCGGTGTACACGCCATTTACTCACACTATAACGCAGGAAACGTGAAGATGCCGCTCGGCTTGTTCAGCAAACTGAAGGACAGTCGCTTCCAAGGTGACCTCGGAGCTATCGGCATCGGATACGGATATAGCTGGATGCTGCCCGGAAACCACTGGAGCATAGAGGCTGAAGTGGGAGTGGGTGTAGGAGTGACGAAATACGACAAGTATGAGTGTGCCACATGCGGAAGCAAGGTGGGAAGCGAAACAAAAACTATACTGATGCCTACAAAGGCTGCGATATCGCTTATCTACAATATAAAATAACAAAAACAATTCACACTAAACCTGAATTATAATGAAGACTACTGCTGTCATACTATATGTGGCATCGGCAACGCTTTTTATGCCGACTTATGCAAACGCACAGGACTTATCGGCTGCCGACAGCACGATAAGCGGAATGAAGGCGGAATGGACTGCCCAAAACCTGAGACTGAGCTTCTCTCTGAAAGAGGCAAAGGGCGAGGGTAGCGCATACGCCGTGTTCGACACTCCACGCATCACTACCGCCGAAGGTGACACTCTGCTGTTGGAAAGCATGGCGTTTCGGGGGAAGAAGAATATGAGATATGTGGAAAGAGAAAGGCACTTCGCAGGGAAGAAACGCGGAAAGACGAACGACAGAATGGCGAGAAAGCTACAGTCGAGTCCGAAATCATGGCTCGCGAAATCTGGAAAGGAGATGGCGATAGGCGAAACGGCGGAGTACAATGTTAATATATCTCGTAAAAGCGCTCCATGGCTATGGAACAGGACTGCAAGGCTGGAAGTGAAAAGAGAGAAGGACGGATGCTGCTCCACACAGGAACTGACTGCGGCTCATGCCGGGGAACTGAAATACATTGAACCGTTCGTGCCGACATTTGCTGCCGTGGAGGATAACACAGGAAAGGCGGGGGAACTGCAGAAAAACAATCCTGTACTGCACCACATCTCGGAGTATAAGCCATATACGAAAGACCGTATACTGAGAAAGGAAAAGGGTGCGCTATACGTTCACTTCGCTCTCGACAAGTCGGAGCTGCACCATGACTACAGAAGCAACGCACTGACTCTCGACCGCATCGTGGACATAACACGACAGATTATGGCGGACACTACATCGTCGGTAAAGATAATACAGATTGTGGGTCTTGCTTCCATCGAAGGCTCTGTGAAACATAATGAGACGCTTGCCGGAGCACGTGCGGAGGCTCTTAAAGGGTATATCCAGAAGAGGGTGAAGGCTGACGACTCATTGTTTGAGGTGGCTAACGGCGGAGAGGCTTGGACGGAACTGCGCTCACAGATTGAAGACTCACAATTTGAAGGCAGGGACGAGATGCTCGAAATCATCAACACGGAGAAGGATGTGAACAAGAGGGAGCTACGCATCAAGACTATGATGAATGGCAGACCTTATGCCTATGTAAAGGAACATCTGCTGAGTGACCAGCGAAACTCGGGCTATCTGAGAATCTTCTACGACTACGTTCCGGATGCAGCGGCTAAGACCATCAACGAGGCTACGGAGCTTATCGGAAAGGAGAGGTATGAGGAGGCTCTGAAGATGCTGAACACCGTAAAGGGCGACCGCCGCGCACAGAACGCTCTCGGAGTGGCTCTCTATATGACGGGAGACAAGGCTGCCGGAATGGATTGTTTCAGAAAGGCGGCTGCCAACGGCAATAAAGAGGCTGAGGAGAACATGAGACACCTTGAGAAATAGCCACACAAAAAGAACCGTATCTAAACAAGAAAGAACAATACTCTACATAGGGCATGGAAAAGCCTTATCGGAGAATGAAAAACAAGAATCAACAATAATATCAACTTTAAAAACGTTAAAACTATGAACAGAATGAACAATTTCCTCCTTATGGGCTCAGTAGCCCTGTCGGGTATCGTAGCATTCTCAGCTTGCTCGTCAGAAAATGACATGGGAGCTGAAGTAAATCCAACCTTCGACGGCAAAACCGTAAAGACACAGTTCGCACTGAATGTGCCTTATGGCAACACAGGAACACGTATGTCTGCTGATGCAGCACAGCAGAACAGCAACTTCCGTGGTATCTCTAACATGAAACTGTTGCCTTTTACTGAAGAACCTGCTGCAGGAAAAATTTCAACAAGTTTTATTGACTTGAAGCAGAACACAAATGCTTTCGAGTCTGACGGCAGTGATTATGCTAATCAGGGTCGCTATATCTACCGCGACGTACAGATTCCTATAGGAACAAAGCATTTCGTATTCTATGGTAAGGCGACAGGTACTGAAACAACTACATCAGACGCTAACAAGTTATTTGATAAAGGTTATCTTTCCAATAATTTGAGTGGAACAACAAGTGGAACAAAAGTAAGCCTTGACAATACCAATTTTGCTCTACAGAAAATTAATGAAACTCTTGACTTCAGTACTGCAACATCAGGAACAGATAAAAGCTACAATAAAGTATTGAAGGCTTTACAAGATGTTACCGACACAAAGGTTACAGATGGAACAACAACTATAGAATGGAACAACATCACTACTTCTGCTACAGACATGAAACTCAATCATACCAAAAAGCTTTGGGAAGCATTCAGTACCCTTAAGGCAGGTTCTGCAAATTCGGTACGTAAGACACTTAACTATTTGAAGTCATCTGCAGGTGTTAGTGCTCTCGGAACAGGTACAGCCACAGCTGATGGTGATGGCTTGCTCAAGACTCTTGTAAAGAATATTGACAATGCCTTAACAACACTCGGCGCCGCCAACGATTTCCCTGCAGACTTTAACCTTCCTGACGGAGCGGTTGGCGTTAATTATGATGGAGCTACAAAGAAATGGAAATTCAATTCTCCTGAGAACATGAACGTAAATACCATCAACTATGCAAATATCACATATCCAGCTTCTCTCGACTATTTCGTAAGTTCTCCTGCTAAAGCCAGAGATGACGCTTCTACAGGTTTAAGCGATGGAAAATGGCCTGCAAAGGAGGAATGGACAAAGGATAATGCAACTTGGACAGATTGGGGCAACGAGGTTGAGAACACAACCCGCACCATTGCTCTCGAAAAAGCTATTCAGTATGGTGTTGCAAACTTGGAGCTTACCATTACAGCCAAAACAAGCACACTGTCGGATAATGCAAAAGCTAAGGGAGGTCAGGTTGCAGACCAGACTGTTGACGTAACAGGCGATAAGCTTTTCATGACAGGTGTTCTTATCGGTGGACAGCCTGAAAAGGTGGAATGGAATTATGAGCCAAAGACTGGTGCAAAATTTGATTATACAATCTACGACAAGAAGATGAATGGTGCAACAACAGCAACAGAAAATGGCATTAAAGTACCTGTAAAGACTGCAGTTACTCCAGCTTCTACACCTAACTATACCCTCGTTCTTGACAACAACAAGGCTACCACAAAACCGATTTATGTTGCCGTTGAGCTTCTCAACAAAACAGGTATAGACTTCTATGGTGCTGACGGCATGATTCCTGCCGGTGGTAAGTTCTATCTCATTGGTAAACTCGACCCAACTGATGCTGCAACTGTAGGTGAAAATCCAAAGAATGTAGATCGTGTCTTCCTCAAGGACTACACAACAAAGGCAAACCTCACCATCAAGGATCTGAAGAATGCTTACAACGTGATTCCTGACCTCCGCTCTACAGCTATCAGCGTTGGTCTTGCCGTAAACCTCGAATGGCAGAATGGTATTACGTTCGACGTAGAGATTTAATAATAATTCTTATATTCACTTTGCATCCATTGTAGCTGCGTGTGGCAGAGGCTTGTTTCCTGCCTCTGCCCATACGCAGCACTACGGATGCAAAGCTTTACTAACTGATTTAAGGCATGAAGATGAAAAAACTGTCTCTTGGCACATGCTTTTCAGCAATGATGCTTGCTGCAACGGTCTCCGTAACATCGTGTATAGACGAAGACCTGAGCAAGTGTGGCTCTGACTATAAAATAGTATACAAAATGAATCTCCGCACAAATATGAAGACGGAGATAGACCAGACTTTGACTACACCGGAGGAACAGCTGTTTGCCGAAACTCTGAAGAAGTCTATGACCAACGTGTTCAGCGACTATGCACACAACAACGACCTTTCGTTCTTCGTCAACGGAACAATCTTCCACCATGAACAAAACAAGATGCAGGCAAATACTGCATCATACACCATATACCTGAAAAGACAGGACTACAGACATCTGGCTCTCGCAAACACCGGAGACGAGAAGCAGATAGAAATAAGAAATGCGGAGCACGAAAAGTCTCTCGCACTTGAACAAATTGCTGCCGACACCATCGACAGCCACAGATATGGAATATTCACAGCACGCCGGGATATCAGTGACAACGACTTCGGAAAGGATATCGACGTGAACCTATATATGCAAAACTGCGCAGCAGCGGTGGTTGTCGACCGCCGCGGACATGACATCGAAGACATCTACGGATACGTGGAGAACATGGCTACGGGCTTCGCCGTAAGCGACAGCATATACCATACCGAACGGAATACAGCCATAAGAGCAAGGAGGATAACAGCAACTGACGGAAGCAGGGCTGGGGGAACAGGATTCGAAGGTCTGACCGCTGTATGCTTTCCATCTACCACCGACTCTTGGAAGTATACCGTAGTAGTAAAGAAGGAAGGGAAATACACAAAGAACGTGCTTAACGTTAACACTCCGCTGAAAGCAGGACAGCTAAAGATTTTAAAGATGTTCCTGAAAGAAGACGGCTCGCTAACGGCAACGGACCACACCGTGGGAGTTAGCGTGGAACTGAACTGGAAGCCGGGGGGACAGCACGACATTGAAATATAAAAGCAAGCAATATGAAGAAGAGGTTCTACATATTATATATAATGTATGCCGTTGTTGGCATCCTGTCACTCACAACAGCGGCATGCAGCTCCGACAAGGAAGAAGGTGAAAAGCCATCGCTAAAGAACAAGACTATGGAGGTGGCGTTCAGTATCTCTGTGCCAGGAAGCGAGAATGCCTCTGACGCTACAAGAATACCGGACCCGGGAACAGATACCGGAGAACATGACGACTGGAACAGACTGACCATCATTATTGCCTACACTCAGCTGGACATGAAAAGGACGGTTTATTACGACACGTTTACTAAAGAGGAGTTCTACAGCAACAATGTAGTACAGCATCAGCATACCAATTCCAGACTGCTTCCTGATTCAGACAACGACGGATACCACGAGTTTATGATGAGTCTGCCCATTGGCAAATGCCGCATATATGGAGTGACCTATACTGATGGAAAAGGCTTCGACCCGGTAGGCGAACTGAATAAGATTAAAGATGACGGAAAAGACCATAACGGTGATATAATAAAACTGCAAATAAGCAATGACTATGCCAAAGACGACGGGGCAAAAGTGGCAAAGTTCATCAGCGTAGCAACGGGTTATGCCATCAACACTAAGGACAACAGCGAGGATCTCCAAGTATCACTCAACAATATTGAAGAGATGAGACAATACTGGAGAATGCAGCTCAACCGACTTGCTGCCAAGGTGGACATACAATGGGATGCACAAAGTGCCTACGAGAAAAACACTGAAACGGGTAATGTACAATATACCGACGTGAAGATAAACTCGTTCTCTTTCTGCGGAGGAGCAACCGACCAGAATGTAGGCGCAGGAAGCGGATACCTGTTCCCTACGCTGGCAAAGGAAGAGAATCTTCATGCCATAAGCGGAAAGAAGGAATTCATAAACACATCGGAGATAAGCCGACGGAACGGACGGGTGTATCATTATACCTTCCCCGACGGACATGCCCCTAAGATAACCTTCAAACTGGTGACTTCGACAGGCGTCATCAAGGATAAAGAAAGCAACTATACTTTCGACCTTAAGAATGTAACGGAGGGATTACTCCAACCGGCTACATGGTATAAGATAAATGTCAAAGTGACGGGAAAAGAGAAACAGGAAAGTGTCAGCATCGACACCTTTAAATAATGCTTTCGCAAAAAAGAACGACTGTCTCATAATTAAATAATAGGATTGATGACTAACGGAACTAAGATATTACGCTTTGTGGCGACAATAATGATGCTCACAGCATTTCATGTCACCACCATCGCACAAAAGACATATTACGTCAAAGCCAACGACGACCTGCCGCACAACGGTGACGGAATAGCCGTAAGCGGTGACGGTTCGACATGGGAGAATGCCATGGGACTGGAAGACGCTCTCAATAAGGCTGAAGCCGGAGACAAGATATACGTAAAGGGATATAAGAACGTAAGAAACGGTGAGAAGGTTTACATATACCCTCTTTCTGTGGAAAACAAGTCTAACTTCCTGACCGTAAGGGCTGGTGTCCAACTCTACGGTGGCTTCAAGGGCGACGAGACGAATATCAACATGGACAATGACACAAGAGTGTTCATGGACGGAAACAAGGCGAGAACCATCTACCGCTCTGTACTCGTGGCTGACCGTCTGTCTAATGATGCAGTAGACAACACTTTGCTCATCTATCCTGAAAACCCTACAAGGGCAGACAACTCGGCACGTGTAATGCTGATAGACCTCGGAACGGAGAATACGAACAGGACGAAGACTGTAGTCAGCGGCTTCACTATCGCAGGAGGCAACGCCACCTCAAAGAATATAACAGACGGCAGCAATGCCTACGGAGGTGGTGTGTTCGTTACTGACAGCAAGGGAACAGGAAACAGCTTTGAACTGTCAAACTGCTTCTTCATAAACAACTATGCTGAACGCGGAGGAGCTATCTACGTTGCACCAAGCGTGACGGGAACATCTAACGAGATAAAGTATTGTGAGCTGTTCGACAATATAGCCGGAACGCGTGGCTCTGCGCTTAATGCAGGAGGTGGCATGTGGATAGAAGGAGCGGCAAAGGTTTTCAACAACGTGGTTTACAACAACGTGAACGGAGGTATGCGCATTTCCGACAAGACGGTTGTGGTAAACAACACCGTCACCTCTAATACGTCTGCTGCAATAGACATGGTAAACCCACAGACGCAGTCTGCAAAGGCGCAGATATATAATACGGTATGCTGGAACAATGATGTCCTGTCGCGCCATTCCCCCTACCCTATATTCCGCCATTGTGCTTTCTACAGTTCTGAATCTGCTGGAGATACGGATAATGACGGCATCGATGACTACGGCAACGTTCTTGTATCACACAAGAACCGCACGGAGAGAGCTCATGGTTCAAAGGAGAAAGCTGTACGATTCATACAGCCTACAACTCGTGTGGGCTACCACCGTTCATATATGTTCATGAAGGAAGTTTATCCGGAATGGGGCTGGGGACTGGAGCAGATGTCCTCGCTACGCAACAAAGGTCTTGTCGGCGACGCTACAAAGACCGAAGGATATGCTATGGTGGGCAAGATGACGGATGCTGCAATAAACGGTATCGGCAGAACACATACTTCTGACAATTCCACTTATACTATCGACATCGGAGCGTACTCATACGAAGAACTTGCACCCGGACGCAGACTCTTTGTAACACAAGACGGAAACGGAAAGAAGGATGGCTCGTCATGGGAAAACGCTTATCCGGGAACGGATCTGCAAACTGCCATTACTACTTTGGGAAATGACACCAAGACGAAAGGAAGAGGAGAGGTATGGGTGGCTAAAGGAACATACGTGCCGACATTGCGTGTGGCAAATGACAACGACAAGTCACCACTCGCTTTCAGGATGTACGACAACGTAGACGTATATGGTGGATTCGCAGGAACGGAGAAGGAACTGGCGGAGAGAGAGATGCTTGACGAAAACAACGACAAGGTGGCAAGACCTTGGAAATTCAAGAACGAGACCATTCTTTCTGCCAACGGCTTCAACCGCACAGACGTAAATTGGAACGAGACAAACAAGGAATGGACATTCAAAAGCAACTCTTACCACGTGGTTTGGTTTGCTCCTCTGCCGGGAGGCAACGACTTCCTGCATGAGACACGACTAAACGGATTTACCATAGAGGGCGGATATTCTGCACAGAATGACAATGAAGCAGATTACTCGTTCATGCCTGATAATGGAGCTGGAGTATACATCGGAGCAAATGCTCATCTGCAGAACTGCATAGTGAGATACTGCAATTCGAAAGGAAACGGAGCTGGTGTATATGCCGTAAAAGGCGGAACTGTCGGCGCATCGCTTATATATAATAATGTGGCAACCGGAAACGGTGGAGGAGTATACGCTGAAGACAAAGCCTTCATCATGAGAACGATGGTTGTAAACAACATGGCGGACAAAGGAGGCGGAATATATCTGCATAACGACCCTACATCAGACAGCAAGCCTTACGATATGCTCGTGCAGACTACTATCGTAAGTAACAACACCAACCGTATCAACGGTGCTGTATACACCGACAGAGGAGGAGTGCTCTCACAATGTACCATAACAAACAACTATACCATGTCGGCTACCGATATTGCCGACCAGAACGCATCAAAAACAGGAGGCTTATATATTGACTCCTACGGCTTTGTGGTGAACTCTGTACTATGGAACAATACGATGAAGGAAACCTCGGATGCCACTGTAACCGGAGCTTCATCGTTCGCTCAGATGTATACCGCAAACCCGTCTACTGACAACGTCAAGTTCTACAACTGTGGAATAATGTCGAACAACTATGTTGTCTGGAACAATATCTTCCAGACCTCTACCTACAACCTCTCGCTTGATGAGCTTCCTTTATATTTCACAGAGCTGAATACAACCGATAACTTCAAGACAAGCGACGACTTAAAGAAATTATGCGGTCTGCAAAGCTCATGGAAAGCAATCGATTATTTCTGGCAGACAGCCGAAGGCTTGGCACTCCATGCCAAAGGTCTACCTGTAGGCTTGCAGCCTACGGAAGTGACGATAAAAGCAGACCTCGACATAACGGGAGAGGCTTTCGGAACAATTCCTGCCATTGGAGCCTATGCATCTGAAGCCACACCTATAGTGCCGGTCGTCATCAACCGCAACAACCATACGGTATTGCGAGTATACGTAGACCCGGCTTCGAGCGATATCGACGGTGATGGCTCTACATGGGAAAAGAACCACTCGGAAATAGGAGAGGTGTTGACATTCTTCGGAAACCTGAATAACGGAGAGAGCGTAAAATGCCTTACCGGAGGTACAACTGACCAATATGTGAACTACACTATTAACATCACAAGCGGTGAGACTGCTCTCTTTGAGATTTGTGTCCGCGAAGGTGAAATAAAACCATATTATGCGTATACCGCAACCGACGAGCGTGACTATTCCATCAGAATACCACGCACAGTATGTCCACTGAATATTCTCGGAGGATACCCGTCGTACGACAAGATGCCATCACCAGGAGACGATAACCGCAACCCAAGCGAATACCGTACGATAATGACTGGTACACAGGGAGACGAGATGACACTTGAGAACAATGTGTACCACGTGGTACGTATCGAAGACGAGGCAAGACCGACACTTAACGGATTCTCCATCGTCAGAGGTTATGCTGCCGGAGGGGCTACCATGCCGCGCGGAGGAGGAGTACTTGTAGGATCAGAGTGTACTGCCGTATTCATGAACTGCATACTGGAAAACAATACCGCAGCCTACGGAGCTGCCATAGCAACAACGGCAAACGCAGAAAAGAGTAACGTCATAATGACAAACTGCGTGATAAACAACAACACATGTGACTCCGATGCTGCTTCCAACGCAAACGGTACGGAAACGGATGCTTCACGCTATCCATATTTAATAAATATATCCGACCGTCAAAAAAACGAAATGACTCTCACCCATGTAACAGTGGTGAACAATATCGGTCTGCCACCATCAAACCAATATATCGGCAAGACCTCATTTTCGGCTGGCAATATGTATAATGGCGAGATGTATGGCGAAACGATAAACAACACCTTTGATATTGCTACCGTAGGAGTGGATGGAGCGAAGAATTTCTCCAACCCTACAAACTCCATCGGAGCACATGCCCTGGGAAATGTATACTACGGAGGTAACTCACACTTCCGTCCACTGACAAGTAGCACGGCAACAGGTGTCATCATCAACAAGGCACAAAAAGCTTCTTCATCTGACGACCCGATGATAGGAAACCCTGAGATTACCAATCCTACCACAGACCTTGAGAACAACCAACGTGACCTCGGAGGAGCACCAGACCTCGGAGCTATAGAGGCTGACCTGCCAAAGAAGGGTAACGTGATTTATGTGCGTTCATACAATCAGGAGAAACCGGAAAACGGAGCGGCTAACGATGAAACGGAAGGCAATCCGGACTTTGACCTGCTAAGCAAATTCTCAGAGGAATACGTCTTCGACGGTTCTTCATGGGATCATGCCATCATGGGAAATGCCGTATGCGACATCACACTCCTTGATGAAACGACAAACAATTTCTATGTGAAGACTGCAGAAGGTAAGCTCATGTCGGCATCGTTCGACAACACCAACTACTCTACATTCCAGTCGCCAAAGTCATCCTCTTGGGTAGAAGGCAAGGGTATAGAAGCCACATACCCCGACGGATACTACGGACCGACTTCGGGACACTATTCTTACTTCATGACCAACGGGGCTATCTATGATTACTTCAAAAAAAGATCATCTTGGTTTTCAGGGGAATACGATTACAGTGATAATTACTGGACAGTATACCAAGGCAATACCAATAACCTCGACAATTCTGCAAACGGCAATTTCAACTGTATCAACAACAGACGCTACGAACGCTACATAAGCGGACTACAGTTTGCTGTGGAGAAAGCATCTAAATATAATGAAGCGCATAAGAACGAAGCTGGCTTTGTTCCCACTGAGGTATGGGTGGGAGCCGGAGTATATACAGATGCCAAAGGCTTCGTAATCCGCAACGGCGTGAAGGTCTACGGCAGCTTCCCGGCAGAAGGCAATCCGAATAAAGACGACCGTCTGCCATTAATCTCGCAATACATAAAGGAACGCAAAGGATATGAGGATAAGAAAATATCAAACTATGAAACAATCCTGCAAGTACGTAAGGAGAGTCCTGTATACCGTACAAAGAGTACAGACGAGCTATGGTATTCGGAAAACAAGCCTATCGACGGCTCAAACAACGGTGTAGCCCAAGAACTGATAAAATCAGGTAAGACACAACGCCACTATGTTCTCTACCAGCCAGACGCTTGCGTTCCTACATGGGACGTGGCAGGCGACGGAACCGGTAGCCAAGGTGGTAACTCTTATCGTTTCCTGACTGGAAACTATGATCATCCTAACTACACCAATTATACCGGTCAAACCGATAACGCACCTTACAACAAACCTATATACGACCTGTACGATGAGGGCAAAGTAAAGTGGGACGGATTCACCATACGCCACGGTTACCTTATCAACTATCAGGCAAACCGAGATGGAGGAGCCGGTGTGCGAGTATTTGAGAATGTAGAACTCGAAAACCTCATTATCGTAAACAACCTCGCACATGGCTATCGCTCACGTGGTGCAGGACTGTATATGGACGGAAAGAACTCGAAGATATCAAACAGCTTCATGCTGAATAACTTCATGACTAACGATAATGCTAAAAGTACCGCAAATGTAAAAGACGATAAAATCCAAAACGGCAGAGACTATGGAGGTACTGACCACTACGGTGGCGGTGCATACATGATTGTGGGCACTGGCTACAACATGGTCGTAGCGAAGAACCGTGTGTCTGGTACAGGCGGTGGAGGAGGTATCTTCCTTGAGAGTGCTACATTCTTCAACAATACCGTAGCGTATAACCAGTCGAACGGTGGAGCCACCGGCATACAGCAATGGAGCACCCCTTCTTCCGGCATTGTATCAAATCTGGCGCTTTACAACACTATTGTATACGGCAACTACGGCAGTGGCAATCAAATAACATCTTCATCTCCAAACCAGTTCCAAAAAGCCCACAATTGCTATGTAGAGAATTATGACTCAGAAAAATTGAAAGGCAAGCTATCCACAGCAGACGGTAACATCATATCAAGCGACAATCCTTTCGCCAAAGGAGACAATGCCAAGGACGAAGTGGATTTCCGTCTCTCATCTACAAGCAAGTGCCTGAACAGCGGTACGGAAGAACTTATGCTTAACGGAAAGAAAACAGAACTTCCACTCACGGATATGGACTTCACAGACCGAGTGAAGGACTGTGCGGTAGACATCGGAGCATATGAAGAGGACAACTCTGCCAATATCAAATACGACAATGGAAAAACTGGCATGCTCATTTACTACGTGACACAAAACGGAGCAGGCAACCGAAGCGGATCATCACCCGAAAATGCCGCCTGCGCCGACAAACTTCAGAACGTTCTGAGAGTTGCAGGAGAAGAGGCAGCAAAGGAGGAAAACAAAGACAAGAAAGTTTTCGTGAAGGTGGCTGGATATAAACCGGACAAGGATGGAGATACCTTCAAATATCAAGCCAACACTCTTGTTGAACCTTCCGACCCACGCTCATACACTTTCTTGATACCGGCAGGGGTGACTCTGAAGGGCGGATATAACGAAGATGAAAAGAAGAGCTGGGACGAAGAATATCCTGACTCTTACAACCGCCGCACGATACTCAGCGCAAAGGCGAATTCTACTGCTATAGAATCTGATGTATACGGATACCATACCGTAACATTCGGTTCATGGCCAGAGAAAGACCTCATAGCATGGAACGAAAATGCTTTGAGCCGTTCTGCAATGGTGGACGGATGCTATATCACCGATGGTAATGCCAACGAGAGCGACGGTCACAAAGCGCTGGGAGGAGGAGCGTTGGTGCCCAAGTTTGGTCATGTGCGCAACTGCGTCGTTACATCCAACTCCGCACAATATGGCGGCGGCATCTATGCGCTGCCTGGCAGCGTGGTCAGCACATCGTTCATCACAAAGAACAATGCCTATTACGGTGCCGGCATTTATGCCGACAACGGTGATACGACAGATGGCACTGATGGCAAACGAGCATATATATTCTCCAACACCATCGGTGCTAATACTGCCAGCGTGCAAGGCGGAGGAATATATTTAAAACCGGGAGCTGCAATATCGTTAAACGATGTCATCTGGGGCAACAATGCACCAAGCGACAAGAACATAAGCGGAACAACAGACAAGAAATATCAGGAGACTAACCTGTCTAAGACCATACAACAAATAGAAGGTGTAGGACTTATCGATGGATTCTATCCGTTCAACAACTGCTTTGCGGAGACTTATCTCCTTGCTGCCAACAACTACAACACGGAGATGTCTGCCGATGCCACACGCTATTTCTCATCAAACGACTCATTCATACCACGTGAGCTTGGTCCGCTCGTACATAGCGGACTTGACAACTCGTTATGGGATCTTCTGAAAAGCAGAAGCTTCGCCACACACGACATGCTCGGCAACGAGATTATAATGGCAAGCCATACAAACAAACTGACGGGAGGATGCTTCGCCATACACGTGTTGGACCCTATAGAGGATGTCAACGCCGAAACACTCTTCACCCGTCTGTTCGTATCGGACAAGGGTAGTGTGTATGTAAACAAAGACGAAGCTCCTAAATATATGGGACGCTCGTTCTATACTCCGTTCTCATCGCTCGATGCCGCCTTGGAATATATAAATAAGGTGCGCCAGACCAAGAAGCCGGGCGGTACTACTTTCTTTGCCGACGAAAAAACTCACTTCGACATCTTCATTGTAGGAGGAACATACCTTCCTTCACTCATGCGAAAGGATGCTGCCATTACGGGGACAAATGTACGCAACAACTCGTTCGTCATTCCTTGCAACACTAATCTGTATGGCGGCTTCAAGCCGACAGACAATTATTCGTGTGATATTAAAGAAATTGTAAGTAAGGACGGTGTTAAGATACCACTCGACCCAAATACCACCACAAGCGAGATGCTAAAGAAACGTAGCATGGAGGATCTGAACCGCAACGGACTGTTTGAACCATGGGAACTTGCCAACCAGACTGTACTGTCGGGCAACCTGCCTAACGTGACTGGTGGAAAGAAGACATACCATGTGGTATACTGCGTGAACAAAGATACAAGCAAGAAGCTGCCGGGAGTCGTACTCGACGGCATAACAATCAAAGACGGTGAGACCGCCGACTATATCGACTACGACGGCGATAAGGAGAAGCACAACGAGATTGGTCATGGAGGCGGTATCTTCGTATATGGCATTGACATGACTCTCAACAGATGCCGAGTAATAAACAACTCAGGCATTCACGGAGGTGGCATCTTCTCAGCAGGTGCCAACATGACAATCATGAACTCCATGGTGGCTGGAAACATGACACAAAGCAATAATACAAGACCTAAAGACACAGCAAAGGGTGCAGGAGTGGGTATCTTCTTTGATGCCTGGAAAGATGTTTCCTCAGGCAAAAAATTCGTGGCTGTAAACAGTATCTTCGCCAACAACTCCAACGAGACCGGAAGCGGAGGAGCGGTATGTATAGCGAATGGAACACGTGAAGTCCACGAGGTGATGTTCATGAACTGTCTCTTTGCACGAAACAAGGCATTGACAGGTCCGGATATCTTCAACGGCAAGACCGGCTACACCGTTGCCACCAACACCATCTTCTGGGGCAGCGAGGGTAATGCTTCATCGCCCACTACCTCGGAAACGAAGTATTGTGCATCAGACAAATTCAATATCACTGCATCTGATGCCAACAACAACATTACCCTAAGCACCAACAACGAAGCTGTGAACGGTCCTTATTTCAGCAAGCCTTCAGAACAGGCTGGTAAAGAAGGCTTCTCACTCGCATCGCAATGGAACCCGACTTGCATTACCGTATTGACGGATGCAGGAGACGGAGTGATAAAGTGTGGCAAGACATCGGGCGAGGAGCCAAGCGAGAAGGGAGCATACGTTTCTTGGTTGGGAAATATGACAAAAGAGGCTAAAAGCATCTATGAGGACAAAACTCAGAAGGTCGACCAATATTGTAATGAATACATCAAAAAAGAAAGCAGCACATATAAACGCTATATGGGTCCAAAGGACGAAGACGGCATACAGAAAGATAAAGTCATAGACATCGGTCCATATGAATATCAATACAAGATGACGTTCGGCGACCTCGCTTACTTGTATATCGGTGAAGAAGACCGTGGAGATGCCGACGGCAGTAACTGGGACAACCAGTCGTCTGACCTTAGAGGTGCTCTTCTTGCTGCTGCACACCCGAGTGAGACAAGTACAGCAACGGAAACGGTACGCACCGTATATGTACGTTCCGGAAACTACTATGCCATTCCTGTAGGCGACAAGGTGTTCTCCATGAATGTTGACGAGAACAACAAGAAAGTGAACCGAGTAATCATAAAAGGGGCTTGTACAGGAGTCGGACTCGGTGACAATGCAGAACAGGACTGGTCGAACCCTACTGTACTCATGAAACACCCTGTACGTAAAAGCGGCACCCTGCTGAATATAGAGACAGGAACAAAACCTGTAGACATAAGCGGCATATCATTGCGCAATACATACGAGGAAGATACGGATAAAGGCAAGGGAGCCGTAATAACGGTGAATGGCTCAGGCGGCAAGGTTGTATTACGACAGTCTGAAGCACGCCTCAACAAGGGCACAGCTGTAGATGTCACGTCAAACAATGGCGATGTGCTCATCTATAACTCTCTCTTTGCTGACAACAATGCCGATGCTCTCAAGAGCAATGGAAATACAACAGTAGTAAACTGTACCTTTGCCCAGAATACAAAGGGAGCAGACATAGCCTTCAACACCGGAGCGGACAAGACGCAGACTAAGGTTTTCAACTCTGTTTCTTGGAATAACAAGACGACTGATGGGGAAGTCTTTGTTTCAGACCTCGACGAAGAGGATGCTTCAACACATACCGTATATAATAAGGTATTTGCTGCAGGACAGGCAAACAACGACCTGAAGTCAGGCCCATGCTTCGTTGACACAGACAATGCTGACCGTGCAAAGCGTGACTATCATATCACACCAGGCATGAAGCTCTTTGAGCGTGGTTCGCTTCGCCGATATGCAGAGAACGTAAAGACAGGCATAACCACTACAACGAGCGACGCAGATATTCTAAGCAGCGTAGGACAAGACCGCGACCTCGGCAATATAAAGCGCATAGTGGGCAATGCCATTGAGGTGGGAGCCTACGAGTGTAACGCTGAACTGCAGCCTATCATCTTCGTGAAAGACAACGGTAACGACGGAACGGGCAAGTCATGGAACGACTCGAAGAACAACCTTCAGGTGGCTGTGGATATGGCAGGTATATACTCTGACCTGAACAAGGGAGCCAAGTCGTATGTGTTCGTTGACCACATGTACGGCCACAACAGTAAGCCGGCAAACCTCAACGTGTCGCTTCCAAACACCTATGTATACGGCAGTATGAAGGATAACCCTACTGCTCCAGCGGAGATTACCAATACAGAAAAAATTGCCAAGGCTATTCTCGCACAACGCCCAGGTATAGTGGAGGAAGCCAACTGGCGGAGCACTATCAAGGACCTTACCGTAAGTGCAAACAGCGTGGTGGACGGTGTGCAGGTAAGTAAAGACGGTAAAATATATCTGACCAACGAAGGTATACTCTCCACATCTGTAGTCTTGTCGAACCAACCTATAGAGGGTAAGGTAGAAAATGATAACGGATTGCTCTATAATTCACTTGTATATGCCGACCCGAACGCGACAGAAACGGATGCGGAAGGTAAAAGCGCAGGAGTCATAAAGAAGAATGTCACAACTGTAAACGTGACGACCTGCGGCACTATGGAGGAAGAGCATAGTACAAACCGCATTATCAAGAATCTTTCCACGGAGAAGAACAGATATATCGTTCATAAATACCGTAACTGTCAGCTCAACGAAGATGATAAAGACAACCTCGACAATCCGAATATTAAAAACGGACAGACAGAACATTGTATAAATCTCGTGGGACACGACCGCGACCTCCTCGGCAACAAACGCATTCGCAATGGCATTGTAGACAACGGATGCTTCGAGACATGGAACATCACAACCGACAAATCGAAGGTTACGGCAGAGGACTATCCTCATGATGCTTCCGTGGTTTATATCCGCAAGGGCTGTGAATTAGACATAGACGAGAATCTATACAGCAGCGACAGGAACAAATGGTTCAATCCGGGCTTCGTACTTCTCGAACACCATGCCGGTCTGCGTGGCAACGGCAATCAGATTGGTCTGGTGCGCTATGCCGTGGAGCGCGACATGAAGAAGGACGATCCGCAACTCGTGGCTCTCCCATTCAGCGTGACAAAAGTTGTGCCGGAAGTGAACAAAGACTATACGGTAAAGACCTACAATGGCGACAAACGCTCCCGCTATACATATAAATACAGCGACACCTACGGTGAAGCATGGGAAACAGCTACTGGCATTCCGGGCAACGGCACAGGAATGATGCTGACCGCCTATAACGACATGACGATACGCTTCTACGGAGGCAGCCTTCTCGACAAGGCTGGATTCCTGAACACCAATGCACCGCAGAACGGCGACTATGTGGAGAACGGCAACAAGGAGATTGTGCTGAAGCAATGGAACCATCAGGATTCATGGTCGTCGTCTGGCACAGGCTCCGCCACTAACCGGTTCACACATAAGGAGAACATGGGATGGAACCTCTTCGGAGCACCACGTCTGTGTGCCACAAACCTTAGCGACATGGAGTACGGACGAATTGTATACACCTATAACAATGGTAAGTTTGAGACCCGTACAACAGATACTGAAGTGAGCGGCTCTGATGCCTACATACCATCGATGGACGGACTCTTCACACAGACTGCTACTCTGTCTGCCGACAATGAGGAGCACATCGCCATCTCATACAACGGCACAACCCATCAAGACAAATCCTTCTATGACCAGGTTACACGTATGGCTGTGGCAATATCTCCGATGGAAGCGACACCGTCTGCCGACTACAACGCTACCAACAATACTGCTGCAGAAGCTTATTACGACGAGTTTGCCTTCTATGCTGTGGATGCTACAAGCGCACGCGACTACTTCGATATGGGTGCCGACGGCGTAAAGTGGATGCAAAGAGGCAGAGCACAGATATATGCCACAAGCGGAGAAGCACGCTACTCACTGCTGTCTGCCGTAAACCGCGACGGAGAGATGCCGCTTGGAGTGAGTATCCCGGAAGACGGAGCATACACCATTGCCATACCTGACAATGCCGACACTGCCGACTATGAAGCCGTGATGCTGAAAGACATGACAACAGGAACGGAAACCAACCTGCTCGACGGAGCATATATGTTCAATGCCGGTAAGGGTGAGGATAACAACAGGTTCACTCTGTCGTTTCACAGATTGTCTGTCAATGACTTTGGCATCAGCGTAAGCCGCTACGGTGAGAACAGAATCAAGGTAAAGGGTCTGCAGGAAGATGACATCCTGAATATCTATTCCTCAGAGGGTTTCATGACAAACTCTACTGTTGCCACCAAGGATACCATGATAATGTCTGTCGATGTGCACGGCGGAATAGCCATCCTCGAAGTGATGAGAAACGGCAAAAGGATATATCTGAAGAAAATGGGAAACAGGTGACAATCCATAGCAAGTAAAAATCATAGGCAAAAAAAGAACAAGAAGATACCGACCTCCTCTAAAGCAAAATGTTAAAGGGGGTCGGATTTTATTTGATTAGGATTTGAGATTATCGGACTACATTTATGGCAAATACTACAGATATATTTGCGCGATGTGTGGAAAATGTGTAATTTTGCACAAAACAAATATCAAAAATGTGGAATATTACACATTTTTGACACATAAACAAAAAAAAGCATGTTTAATAGAAGCATCATTAAAGAGCTTGAAGCTTGGAAGAATAAAGAAGACAGGAAACCATTGATTATGCTTGGCGCAAGACAAGTAGGCAAGACTTCCGTGTTGAAGAGATTTGGTAAAGAGCAGTTTGTACACTGTGCCTATTTCAGTTTGGATGAAGAGAAAGGAGTTTGCGACATATTCCGTACTACTAAGAATCCTGTTCAAATCATTGAGCAGTTGTCATTTCTTTCAGAAGTACCTATATTGCCACAGGAAACCCTCTTGATTCTTGACGAGATACAAGATTGTCCGGAAGCTATAAGTGCAATGAAGTATTTCTGCGAAAAGACTCCAGAATATGCTGTGGCATGCGCAGGCTCACTGTTAGGATTGGCATTCGGTCATGAAGGTTTCTCTTTTCCGGTAGGCAAAGTTGACCACATTAAAATGTATCCTGTTACATTCACAGAATTTCTTGAACAAAAAGATGCAGGACTTTACCGATATTACCAGTCAATAAATGACATTGAGCCATTACCACAAATTTTTTTCGACAGACTATCACAGGCTTTTACCGCTTATCGCATATCTGGCGGTATGCCGGAAGCAGCAATGGCAATGATAGGAAAAGACATGAAAGGCGTTGAGAACATATTGCAGAACATACTTCAAGACTATGCTCTTGACTTTGTAAAGCATACCTCTCCATTACTTGCCAACAGAATATCACACGTATGGAATTCGTTGCCATCACAACTGGCTAAGGAGAATAGGAAATTCGTCTACCAACTTGTGCGTCCTGGGGCAAGAGCAAGGGAATATGAGGATGCGCTCACATGGTTGCAAAACGCAGGATTGATAAACAAAGTCAGCCTTTGCCAGACTCCACAAGTTCCACTGAAATCATATGAAGATTTGAGCATCTTCAAAATTTATTGTCTTGATATCGGACTGCTAAGGGTTCTTTCTGAATTAAGTCCAGAGGCATATTTCAGCGACTCGCCGGCTTTCAAAGAATACAAGGGTGCTCTTGCCGAGAACTATATACTACAAAGTCTGCTTGCAAACGGAATAAAATGCTCACGTTACTGGGCTTCAGGGAATAAAGCAGAAGTGGAGTTCATCGTACAACACGGCATGGATGTCATTCCGATAGAAGTGAAATCAGGGACAAGTGTCACAGGAAAAAGCCTTACTGAATACAACAAGAAATACTCACCAAGTATGCGTATCAGGTTTTCCATGCTCAATCTGAAACGTGATGATACACTGTTGAACATTCCTTTGTTCTTAGCAGACAAAGTGAAATACCTGTGTGGAATGGTATAAAAATAGCGATATGGGTGAATTCTGACGAATCTCCTATATCGCTATTCATTATGGCTCATTTACAGATTGGTTTTAATGTGGGGGCTTAGTCGTCCCTGTCATGATGTCTGTCATGGTGGTGTCTGTGTTTATCGTATTTCTTGTCGTGCTTATAATGCTTGTCGTGCTTCTTGTGCTTTTTCCAGTGCTTGTCATGTTTCTTCCAGTGCTTGTCGTACTTTTTCCAGTGCTTGTCGTGTTTGTAGTGTTTACAGTATCCGTTGTCGTAGTGCGGACGATGGTGACAAGGGTGGCAGTTGTGTTTCGGATATTTCACATATATGTTGTGAACATATTCTCTGTCGCGCCAGCCTATCGGTCGGTAAAGGTAATACGACTCGCAGAATCTTTTCCATTGTCTGGCGGAGAGCATGCGTTTTAGCTGCTTGTTGCGGTACTGCCATCCGTAAGCGTCAATGTCCCGATAGCTGTTTATGCCGTTGAGGTATGAGAGGTTGATGCTCAGGATGCTGTTACGGTGGGCCTTGTTAAGTCCCAGTTCCACCATCATCTTGTCGGTGATAAAGCTGGCTTCTGCCTGAATGTCAGTAAGTCTCTGGGCATTTGCTGATGTATTCATCACGACTGCCGCTGCGATTGCTAATAGTATACGTTTCATAATCCAGATTTTTTAGGGTTATTATCTTTTTCTGTTGCAAAAATAATGCAAACGAGAGCAATGAAAGCTTGCTTTCAAATTGCCGAGTGCAGCTTATTTTATGCAAAAATAAGATTATCTGGCTTACTCAGCAAAGGAGAAACTATAAACATACATATGGTTTTCCCTATAAGTATGAGGATATTCCGTACAGGGAGCTTTTTGTGTATGGAAACAGTATACTCCACTTCATCCCCTATCCGCTATTAGATTTGCTTGAATTATGAGTTTCTGAAGACGTCCTGTCCTTATCTAATCCTGAAAGTCCTACCATACCCCACATATACAAAAAGAGGAACGGCAGCTACCGTTCCTCTCTTTGTGTATTCAATGTTTGTATCTTAGAAAACTTACTTTACAGTCATTTTCTTTCCGTCAACGATGTAGACACCTGCTGCTGGCTTGCCGCTTATGCGAACACCGCCCAGAGTATAAACCTTACGGTTTGCTGCATCGTCTGCAGAGATAGAGTTTATCGAAGCGACAGACTTAACCTTCACTGTGTAGACAGTCTTGTTTGCAGCGTTCACGTCGTAGTCATTGCCATAGACTGTGATGGTGCATACATTGCTGGCCTGGTCAACATCCTTCTCCACACGAGCACCAACACCCTTCTTCTCAAATGTAATCTTGTCCAAAGCATCAGTAAGCTCGCTCTCCACGGTATACTCCGTCTTTGCCGGATCAAAGCCCTCAATGGTCTTGCCGTCAATCTGCAGATCCTTCAGAGTGCTATAATATATAAGGTGAAGCTCGTCAAGGTCGAGCTGGTCATCCTTTGAAGCACCCGGAACAGGATTTGTCGTTGCAGAAGCCAACAGATACTGCACCTCCGGGGTGGCATCAGTAGCATAGTTGAACTCACCTGTGAACTTCGTCCACTCCGCAGTAGCTGGAATCAGCACAGAAGCAGAAGCAACCTTGTCGGCAGTCATCTCAGCAAGCTCAGGGTCATGGTAGGCAGCATCCTTGTGGATGATAAGCTGTACGCGTCCCTGCAGTGCAGGTTCCTCCTTGCCTTCCTCTTTCTCTGCATCGGTGAGAGCCTTTGCTGTGCCTGGAGTGAAGCGTGCATAAACCTCGAAAGCGTCAGGACGTCCGGCGAATGGCATATTACCGTTAACGTCAGTACGGTCGGTGAAGTTATAGTTGGAAGCGTCAGCCGGGTTGGTGTTACCCATGTTGATATGACCAGTAGTAAGATTTCCGTTGGCATAGGCAATCCAGAGGTCCTTTGAAACGAGGCGCACTCCGTTTCCGCTGTAGCCATCTATCTGCTGTGGCATAGGCGACATTAAAGCGAACGAAGCGAAGAGTCCGGCAGCGGTATCGAAGGAGTTCCATCCTTCAGCGAGCTTCGCGCTCTCGTCGTCGGTCCAGTTCTCGAAGTCTGCATTAGGAATCTGATAAGCCGCATCCTTGCTCTTTCCTTCGAAAGTAATGGTATATACGGTTGAAGAGCAGCCTGTCTCACTCACTGTAACGGTGAGCTTCTTCTCAGCCTCATCGTATGTCTTCTCCACTGTAGCATTCTCTGAAGAAGCCACATAGCTGACCTCATCGACATAGCATTTTCCTGTAGCGGTAAATGCCGTGCTGGTGTTGCCGACTGTTATGAACTCATGACCAGCCACACTGAGGGAAGTCAGCGTTGGGGCAGCCTTCTGATACTGTATCGTATAGACGCTCTTTGCCTCCGGATTGGTCTCCTCGTCATAGTCCTCGCCCTTCACAGTGATAACATACTGACCGGTGGTGCTGTCATAAGCGGCATCAGCAGTGGCGCCAACGCCCTTCTTGGTGTAGCCTACTGTTGTCCAGTCCTCATCAAATGTGGAGTTTACGGTATAGTTGTAAGTCTCAGGATCGAAGTCCAAGTCTACATCAAAGCCGTAGTTGTCTGTCGGCTTCAGTGAAGAGAGGGCATGATAGTAAACGAGCTTCACGTTGTCCACCGTAAGAGAGTTTCCCGGCTTTATGTCGCCCGGTGCGCCGAAATAGTTTGTAGCAGAGAAGATAACGTTGATGTTCTCCACTCCTGCTTCCTCACATCCCTTTTGATAAACAAAAGATATGGTATCGGTTTTCCATTCGCCGTTGGTGCTCTCCATTATCGGGTGCTCAAGAGATGCGACGAGAGTGGCACCGTCGGTCTTTGTAACATCCCCACCCGTGAGAGTTTTAGGTATGCCGAGTACGTTGCGGTCGCGGTTTACCATATCCACTTTTGTTGCCGTTTCCCATGAAAATAGTCCCACAGCCGTGTTTCCCGGCACGTCCTTCTGTGTCCATGTTCCGTTCCAGAGATAAGCCACCACTGTAGCCTGCTCCTCTGCACCTTTGGCATTGTCTCTCTGATAGTCGAACGAGATGGCGTCGGGATGGAAAGAGAACTGTTTTCCTCCAAACACTCCTCCGTCGGAGTTCTGCACTGCTGTTCCCTTGGTCTCTGCCGTAGCCCATGGCGTGCCGAGAGTGAAATATCCCGGGATATTCTGCTTTGCCAAGGTGTTGTAGATATTTTTTATCTTTACGGCATAGTTAGCAGGTTCGCCTTCAGCGGAGCGTGTCACCTTCTCTCCTACTTCACCTGCCATCACCACATTTGCCATGTGCCATCCCTGTGGCTGCACACCCTTTTCGACGGTGTTGCCCTTACTGTCCCAAGGAACGCACTTCTCCCATTCAGAATCAAAGTCTCCGTTGATCTGCTGCGCATTAGCTGTCAGCGCAGCCACACTCAATAATACAAGAGCGTAATTCTTCTTCATCTTTTTGTTATTAATAAATAAAACATAGTCTTATTGCTCCGTCTGTTTCCTGATACTGCATTTGACTGACTGCTTATATAAATATCTGTATCTGAGAACCTGAAAGCAATAGACCAACAATTAAAAATCGGCTGCAAAGTTACTCAAAAAAACTTTAAGACGAGGGGGAACGGTCTGTGTTTTTCTCGTCTTAATATTTGGAAAATTGTCCGATTTCACTTATTTACATCTATTTGAAGAACAGCTTCTCTATCTCGCCTTTTGACAGGTCAGTCATCTTCATAATGGTGTCAACATCCATACCGGCATCCAACAATTTCCTTGCTATTTGTATGGCCTTCAAATTTTTACCTTCTTCACGACCTTCCACTCGTCCTTCCGCACGACCTTCTTCACGTCCTTCCGCACGACCTTCTTCACGTCCTTCCGCACGTCCTTCTTCACGACCTTCCGCTCGTCCTTCCGCTCGTCCTTCTTCACGACCTTCCGCACGTCCTTCTTCACGACCTTTCTCCAAAGCCGTATCTATAGAGTTCTTTACATCCCGGTAAGCCTTCAAACTATCCTCATATTCCTTCAGCTCCGTAGGGGTGAACTTCGCTATCTCCGCCTCACCAAAGAGCTTGGAGAAGATTTTCTCTTTCAGCGCAGCAGGACGCTCGTCCAAACGAGACAGGTTTTTCAATACATACAGCCACTTGTCATAAAGCGTGACAAGCTCATCCTCCGTCTTGTCGAACTTCGCTATCTCGACATACTTGAAAGACAGCTTGTCGTTGAACACCTTGTGCGTCTTCTTATCGAGCAAACCCACATCATGGTTGATGTCATCCTTGTCGAAAGCCTCATCTTCCAAGTCGAAGTTCAGAAGGGCTACGGTATATACATGGTCAAGCTTGAAGTTCCAGTCTGAACTCTTTGGAGCCTGTTCACGGATAGGAAAGGTGGAATAGAACAAAGAGCGGTCCTTGAAATACTTCTGGTAAGCGTTCTGCATCTCAACGATGAACTTCTCGCCCTTCTCATTCTCGCAATACACATCAAAAATGGCCTTGCGTTCTGCAAAGACATCACCAACATGCTCACTGTTAAGGTATTTCACGTTCTTGATGACCTGGAAGCCTTCAAACAGCGAGTTCAGAAAGTTGATGAGCAAATCCTTGTTAGGCTTTGTTCCAAAGATACGCTTGAAACCGAAATCGGTCAGCAAGCTGATATATCGTTCTTCTATCTGTCTCATGTTATTCTCCTCTAAACGTTTTATTTGGGTGCAAACCGAATGTATAACAACAAACGTGCTTGATTGTTATGCAAAGATACATCTTTTCAATGACACCTCCAAACATCTACCCCACATTTCATTCCACGGAATCACACTCTCACACAGATTATTCCCATACGGGTTGACCACATAAATCCGTGAGGTATGATTCACAAGTCCATGATTATTGCGAATTAAGAAACTGAGTTTAAGATGTGGACGCCAGAGAGCTTGCTCTCATAAGAAATTAGCCGAACAGAATACTGCTATTTTCATTGTTATGATGGGTTTTATTTAGTTTTGTATGGGGTTGTCGCCACAAAGACAAACAAAAAGATTGGAATAGTTTTCTTGTTTTACCAATTATTTCTTACTTTTGCATAGACTGAAACTATATCTACTTTCTCGTACATGATGTAAGTACGACTATGAGCGTATGTCGCGCAAGGTGACTTCTAACGATGATGGTGTCAACCTCCCTGTGCATATCATCGCCTATCAAGATGCACAAGGTATGTGGCATCAGTTGCTCGACAAGCCTGACTCTTATCCCGAAACATCTTGTACAGCGATGTTTGTCATCGCCATAGCACGAGGTGTGAATAGAGGATGGCGCGACATGATGGTTTGTCCTGTTACGGTGAAGAATGCTCTTTCTCGACCTGTCTACTTCCCTGGTGGCGACTGGCTCGATTTTTGGATGGGCGAGCGTATCAGCGGACGCCAGTATAAGTCGTTCCTGACTCCCATTGAGATCATGCCTATCTTCTTGCGTCGTGGTGCCATCATTCCTCGTCAGGAGGCTATGCAGTATGTGGGTGAGCGTCCCAATACCAATATTTCGCTGCTCATCTATCCTTCAGAACATTCGGTGTATGAGATGTACGAAGACGATAGTAAGTCGCTCGACTATCAGCAAGGCGTCTATGCCATTACAAAGATGGAGAGTCGTCTCGCACAGAACGAGTGGACGCTCAACATCACAACACCTAAAGGCAGTTACAAGCCCATCTCTCACTACTACAGTGTGAGTGTTTACCTCAAGAAACCTAAGCTTATTACCGTTGCAGGCAAGTTTGTTGATGGATGGAAGTACGATGAGGCTTTGCGTTGCCTGACGTTTAATGCAGGTGAGGGTGATATGGAAATTGTTGTTAAAATGTAATTAATAGGATGATATGATGCAAGGAAATAGAATTTTCTTATCTATAGCCGCCGTGCTGGCAGGTACGGTGGCTTGTGCACAAGGCTCTTACACAGCTTTGAAGTTCAAGACGGCTACCTCGCTCTATAACTACGAGATGTTGCCTGTGCATACGCAGAACTACGAGCGCCAGCAAGTATTCGAGAAGGCATGTCAGTCTAAGGCTGCCATGTTGCAGTATGTGAGTCAGCTACGCAGTCGTTTCACCCAGTTGGCTGGCGAATTGCCCCAGCGTGGCAAACTCAGTGCCCAGGTGGTGGGCAAGGTAAAAGGCATAGGTTTTATAGTCGAGAAAATAGTCTTCCAAAGCACGCCAGGACGTTATGTCACAGCTCATCTTTATCTGCCAGAAAAGGTGCATGGTAAAATTCCTGCTTGCATTGAGATGTGCGGACATGGGCTTGACGGTAAGGGTACAGGCTCAGGAAGTGCCGAACAGTTGGCTGTCAACGGCATTGCAGTCTTAGTGGTTGACCCCTTTTCTCAAGGTGAGCGCCAGCAAACCATTGATGCGCAGGGCAAGAATCTCACGCGTGGCGTTACCACCGAGCATACGCTTATCGCACCTGGCTTCTTGCTTCTGGGTAGCAGTCTTGCCGCACAAGAGTTTTTCGATAATAGTCGTGCCATAGACTATCTGCTCAGTCGCAAGGATATTGATGGCGATAGAATAGGTTGTTATGGTTTCTCTGGCGGCGGCACACAGTCGGCTTATCTTGCTGCTCTCGACGACCGGGTGAAGGCAAGTTGCGTGGGACTATTCTTCTCTTCGCGCGAGCGCACCTTGGAGATACAAGGACCCAGTGATGGATGTCAGTGGATTCCGGCTGAGGGACGTGAGCATATTGAGATTGCTGATATGGCAATGATGAATGCTCCAAAGCCCTTCTTGATATTGGATGGTCGTTTCGATTTCGTTGACCATTGGGGAGCTCTTCGTGGTTATGAAGAGGTGAAGAGATGTTATAGTGTGCTGGGCGCAGCAGAAGCTGTCGAACAGTTCTATACTGATGATGGACATGCCATTCCTCAACCCAGTCAAGACAAGATGGTAAGTTTCTTCCGGAAAGCTCTTTTGGGCGATGTAAAGGGCGAGGTGAAGCCTTACACCTACTGGCATGGCAATGATATGCGCTGTACGAAGTCTGGACAGGTAAACCTCGAATATCAGGATGCACTTAGTACCATGCAGGAGTGTGAGGCGCTGATGGACAGGTTGGCCGACCAGCGCAAGGCATTCTGTTCGCAGTCTATCGAACAAGTGAAGGTGGGCATACTACGTCTGTTGGGGCTTACAGAACTCAACAATCAGTGGCAAGCCATAGAGACTCGTCATGAGATGCAACGAGATGTGGAGGAATATCGTTATCAGCTCAACTGCGAGGGTCAGTATCCTGTGCCTGTCATCGTGAGGATTCCATCGGTAGCCACCAAGCAATCTAATGTTTGCATCCATCTTACTGATGCGGGCAAGGCCAGTCTACTCTTGGAGACAGATCGTCGTGATGCGGTGTCGGATGGAACGATCCATGTCTATGCCGACTTGCGTGGCTTTGGTGAGACAAGCGACATTTTCGAATATAATCTTTCTAAATATTGGAACACGCAGTATCGGTCGGCTATCACGGCCTTGCATGCAGGGAAGCCACTTGTCGGACAGCGCGTGCAAGACCTGCGTACGCTACTCAACTTCTGTGCTACTAACACTCTGCTGAAAGGTCGCAAGATCGTTGTTCAGGCTGATGGTATGAATGCTGTCGTCGTGATGCATGCTGCTGTGCTTGATGAGCGTCTGGCTGCCGCTAAGCTCACTCGCACACTGAAGACGTGGCGTAGCTACATACAGCAACCCTTGCAGCACGACATGATGCCTAATGTGATTCCTGGTGTTTTGTGCTGCTACGACATTCCCGACCTTTTAGTGTTGGCTCAAGGTAGAGTGATTATAGAAGACTAAAAAGTCGCATTGATAGATTTTTCTATGATATATTTCTTGAAAATCCCAGTAGATGGTGTCCAACTGTCTGACTGGGATTTTTCGTATATCCAACTTTTGTATGTCTTGAATTGTAACTACTCAGCACCCCTATGGGCATGAGTAATTACTTCTATAGGGGTGCTGAGTAGTTACGAGGTTCTATGCTTGATATATGCATACTACATCCTGACAGACTATTTGCATAAACAACCAACAGAACCGCATAAATAAACGGTTTGTTCAGCACGTCTATATAGTCCGATTCTGACATTTACGCCATACCTCTGTAGACATGGGATTTTGTCATGATTTAGAAATTCGGTAACTTTCCCATAGAAAGTCCGTAACTTTCTCATGGAAATTCGGTAACTTTCTATTTGAAGTTAATTGGACATCTATTTCTACTTGCTTCAACAAGCAATAAAAGCCATATCCATCTCCTGTTTTTATGCATAGGATATTCACAGCGTAATTGTATAAAAATACAATTAGCAAACCATTCAAGAGGACCCTCAAGATACGGACAAACTGGTCCTCCCCGCTTTGGATAAAATCTATAACTCTTAGGGATGTTGTTTCAGTACTTACGGGAGAGTACTGGAAATGTTGACTTTGGGTATAAAGCCAGAGTTCAAATAAAAATTGCATTTTTTTGTTTACATTGGCTGGTATTCGGAAAATATTTATAAATTTGCATAAGACAAATTGTATTTAGCATTTTCAATGCATTTACACTATCTCTAAAATGCCAATCGGAGTTTTCCATATTTTTAGGCAGCACTAAGATATGTGAAATCGCTGATATGACTAAAAGACCTTGAATGAGCTGTTTTACTACTACCGTAAAGTTCAACTGTTGCTGTTCAAGTGTGTAAGATTAAGTATTTATTAATAGTGCTGCAGAATTAAACATTATCATGAAACTACGTGCAATCATTTTCTTTAGCCTGATTGGCATCTTTGGAGAAGCTACAACCGCATCAGCGCAGTCGCTAAAAGGTTTATTCAAAAGCGCTGTCAACAAAGTAAAGCAGGAAGTAAAACAGGAAGTGAATAATACTACTTCTAAAACCAAATCAGCAGGCACTTCAAGCGTGAAAGGCAAGCTCCCGGCAATGAACAACTCTTCATCATCCCTGTTCGGAGCAAACCACACAGCTCTTTTTGCACCTGTCGGAACCACAATAAATGCAAAGTACGGCATTAAGAAGGTTACACCTGTCAAGCCTCCGAAAGAGGACGTTAAGCAACCAGACTGGAATGACGCACGCACATATGTCTATGAGCTTGACAACCAAAGCCTTGTTGATGAATATCTGATGCTCGAAAAATGTATGGAAACAAAATATATCAATCCTTCGGGTCCTGCATCTTTCAGATACCATAGCGTACTGGACGAGCTCGTTGAAAGAACGTCAAGATTGAACCGCATGGTAGAATATTACAATGAAGCCAACGACGCTGCCAATGACGAAGACGAGGTGGCTTTTGCTGACGAATTCATCGATTTATTAATCGGGCAGGTATTGAAACAGGATAGCTACAAGAGAATGATACGTTCGTCGCTTGCTCCGTTTGCTACATTAAACAAGCTCTCCGGGAAGAATTTTATGAAAAGCGAGACTATGGATTATTTCGAGAAGCACGGAGGCCTCGAGAATGCCCACAAAGCCAACTTTACGGTCGTGAAGTCTCGCAAAAAGAAATAATAATCCATTCTATCATGCAATTGACGAAAGAAAATGTATTTGACCTTCTAAATATTTAATATTCGAGCATATGAGGAAATTATTATTAATATCACTACTTTTCTTTTGTCAATTGCTTGCTATGGCACAAGATGCAGACCAAACTGTCGGTCAACTTGTTAATAGCCAAAACTGGTTGGAGCTGAACAAGCAATATCCGCAGCTAAAACCTCGGATGAAATCTGAGATGTTGAAAAACATTGCCGAAGCGATGATTGGACACCAATTCAACCGACCGGAACAGACAATGCAGGCCGTGAACATTTTGCTCAATAAGCATCAAGCAGAGCTTGGAACTCAAAACACATACAGCTTTATCATTCTTCTTGCCAAGACTCTCTGCCAAGAAGGACAATATGCAAGTGCAGCTTCAATGATGGACAACATTCTCCCTGCACTGTCTTCTCAACCTCGAAATGGACAGGTGGGAGCCTTGTTCACATACAATAAAGAAATTCAGGCATTAAGGAATCAGCAGCCTCTCAGAATCAGTCCTGTGTTACAGGATATTATTGTTCCATGCAGTAATATGATGAACATCACAGCTGTCATAAACAACAAGCCGTTAGCATTTGCCATTGATCCATGCTGCGACCACACAGTAATTCCTATTGAAACGGCAAAAGCATTGAATATAAAGGTTCTGCCTGATACGGTCGAACACATGGGACAAAAAGTATTGCTGGGAATTGTAGGCAAAATGAACATCGGGGATTTGGAAATACACAACATTGTTGCAGAAATACCTTTAGCATCAGCCAAGCCTCTTACAATAGGCCGCGACATTCTGAGTGCTGTCGGAGAAATTCAGATTGACATTGACAATAGTAAAATTATATTTCCTAAAGACCACACTGCCGCTCCCACCACAGGACCATCATTCTATTGGGACCAGAAATTTAATATTTCTCCCAAACATCACAAAATGGTAATCAACTACAAAGACATGTTCATCAAGGAAATCGGCGAAGACAAAAGTTCAACGCTTTCATACGAGAAGCAATTGGATGAAGTGAAAGTTTTGGCTACAAGGAAATTGGTAAAGGTTGGCAGTGGAAAATTAACGTATGATGTAGCCGATGATAAAGAGGCAAAAGCAAGTTCGGTTTTTGATATACTCCGCAAAGTACCTCTTGTAACCATTGACGGACATGACAACATTTTGGTGAAAGGCAATTCTGCATACAAGATTTACCGAAACGGACATCTTGACCCTACGCTAAGCTCTATATCGGCAAAAGATATCCTCAAGGCAATACCAGCTTCTACAATCAGACAGATTGAGGTTATTACCGAACCTGGGGCAAAATACGACGCGGAAGGCACTTCTGCCGTACTGAATATAATAACAAGCAGCAACTCTTTAATAAAAGGTGCAACAGGTATGCTGTCTTCGAGTATCAACAACAACGGCACAAACCGCAGTTCGGCGTACACCGCTACAAGTATTGGCAAGACTACTGTATCGGCTAATTACGCCTTCACACAGTTTCCGACAAAGGAAAACGAAAGCAGCATACATTCTTCCGTGTTATACAGAAACGGGCAAGTTCTCGATATGCTGCGGCAGAGCCAAAGTCGCGGCAATGCTCATTATATGAATATTGCCGCAAGTTGTGATATTGACTCCCTTAATCTCCTGTCTTTCTCGGCAGGAGGTTATTTTTTATCATACAAGACAAATTCCATGTCAAGCTACAATCGCTATGACGACTTGAATGATTTGCTTTATTCCTATGATGAATACAATCTGAATCCCCGCAACCGATACAACAACTATAACTTGCGCATGGACTATCAACACAAGATGAGAAAACCGGATAATGTATTTACGCTTAGCTACATGTTGAATGGTACACAGAATAAAGCAGACAACAATGTCGGGTATTCCAACCATTTCAATATGCCTATGGATTATACTGCATACAGCAGATATGTGAAGAACAACAACACAGAACACACTGTACAACTTGACTACACGACAAGGATAGACAAGCATAACTCTCTGGATGTAGGATTGAAATACATTTACCGACTTAGCAAGAACACAACCGAACAGGATTATTCTGGAAAAGAAACAGCCGTGTCCTCGTTTTTCAATCATTCCACCAACATTGCCGCATCTTATGTGGAATGGACTGCACAGTATGGTAAATGGAATTTACGGTCAGGAATGCGTTATGAGTTTTCTCGCTTGAAAGGCAGTTATCCTAAAGGAGACGGAACTCCATACAGCTGCAACCTGAATGATTTAGTCCCTTCTGTCAATATTCTCTATAAGCTGAATGACACGAACACTATCCAATATAACTATGCCATGAGCATAAACCGCCCTGGCATCAATTATCTGAACCCAGCAGTTATCATTCAACCAGAGTCAAAAACTTACGGAAACACGAATCTGAAAAGCAGCAGAAGCAGCCAGATGGCATTGACGTGGACAAATATCACCGGCAAAATTACTAATCAGATGATTCTTGCCTATGGTTTCACAAACAATTTCCTTACGAATGTAGATAACGTGACAGATAATATCCGCACTACTACCTATGCCAATGCCCTTCATGTGCGCATGGCTTCATTTATGGATTTCCTGCAATGGACTCCAACAACAAAAACAAGGATTTCCATAAATAGCACTTTGGGGTGGATGAAGGACTATTTCCCGGAACAGGGTATATACAACAAAGGACTATATGGAAATGTCAGCGGCAATATTTCTCAAAAATTGTTTTGGAATCTTTTGCTTAATGTTGGTGGCGGAGCATCGTTCGGTCATAACTTGTCGGGCCTATACGGTCGCACTGCAAACTACCATTCTGATTACTTGAGCTTACAGAAGAGTTTTTTGAAAGATGATAAGCTTACCATTTCGCTTTGGACAGTCTGCCCATTTGAACGGCATAGGGCACAGACAGAATACACCACACAGGGTGAATATACCGGTTTCACACGTACTGTAAATGTCAGTAGACAATTTGGAGTAAGACTGTCTTTGAAATTCGGCAAAAGCAAAATTGAAGTAAAGAAGACCGGCACGAATCTGGACAATACAGATGTTGTAGGTGGCTTGAAAGCTCCAAAAGAATAATAGATATAGACATAAGCAAATTATTTTTTCTTTAACAAAATACTATCTGACAGATTTTGATAATACGATATAATATTTTGGGTCTCAGTATCATACTCCCCAAGGTTATACCTTTTAAATACACTACGTATTGAATTGCAAACATCATTACAAGTAGTATATTCGTGATATTTATCAGCCATAACCATGGCATAATATAATATTTCTTCAGGATGGCCTGTCTTAATAAAATATTTTTTCAGATATTTGTAAGCTTGCATATTGCCGTTTCGTGCTTGGCTACGCAAATCATCAACATTTTTGTATATTAGTGTATCTCTCACTGTATAAGAGCTAACATCTTGTTTTTTTTCTATATGGTATTGAGAAGACAAAACAAAGCCAACAGCAAAACCCAAACATGCAAAAAGAAATATATTTTTCATATTCACTTATTTAATTTATAATAATTATAGTCAGATATAGATTGAACATCTCCTCTACGAACACCTTCTTCCAAATGTTTGATTCCCAAACGATATGTGTAGTCGCCAATAGAGTCTCTTGTCAGATAACGATATATATAAGACTCCGCTTCTTTAAGTTTAAACTGATTTGAAGCAATCAATGCATATATCAAGCCTTCTTCTTCAACTGGTACATATAGATATTTTGTCATTAGATCTTCAAATGACTTATGTTCTTTATTTTTCATAAAATTAAGTTTGTCCGAGTCTGTAGGTTGGACAAAAATAGGCAAACAACCTTTTTCAAGTTGTTTCTCTTTAAAGATTACAACTTCTTTATATTTTACATGAGATGAACTTTCTTTATTGTCTTTGTCATAGAAAATTAATACGGAAATAACAGCACCTACTATAAAAGATATTATTTTCAAAATTTGTTCCATAAATCCAAATCTTCCCATTTTAAATTATTTAAACTGTTGAATTCATCCGTTCCTGGAACATTGTTGTTCCCGTCGTACTCATTTAGTATTTTACCGTTTTTAAACTCTTTCCAATTTTTACCATCATCTATTTTCATTGTCCCTGACTTACAATATATACCAATTTCTGACTCTGGGGCAAAAATGGAAATATCTTTAATATCAGATGAAATATTTTGTGCAAAAGAAGGAAATCCATACTGTGATTTTCCCGTGTCGCATGAAAAGAGAACAATTTCTATTTGTTTGTTTAGAATGTATCTGTTTTGCCAAACCTGACTATTTTGATTGAGAAATTCAATAAAATCATTTGAGTTAGCATAAAATTTATTCGTACCATTATAATTCAAGCGAATGCCTGTCGAATTGCCATGTCCAAATAATATAATAGCATTATAATTATCGTTTATAAAATTTATATATGTTTCCGTTGCTTCTTGTTCTTTTGGTTTTGTTGTATCAAAACCATTTATAACTTCATTTCCATCTTTGTCTATATTCTTTATAGGATTATTCCTACAATAAGCATATGGATTGACTCCATAATCCTCTTCACATTTCGGATCCACCCTATCCCACACCGACAAAGCTGAGAAGTATTGTTTTGCTCCATAATCATACGTGTTCAGTCCTGCGACTCTGTCAAGCTCCTTGCCGTTATACTTGTATTGCTGCAAGCCGGTATTCAATCCGGCGTCGTTGAAGATTCCTCCGAAAGGATAGTAATGCACTATCTGCTCGACCGTTCCGTCTTCATTTGTTACAGTACGGTTGTTGCCAAGATGGTCTTGGGTGTAGTAATGGAATATCGGCAGATCGTTTTTCTCCTTATCGAAAGTGCTGTATCCTCCGGTGTCCCCCTGTTCACAGCTTCCCTTCACCTGAAAGTCAGAAACGAGACTTCCAAGTTCTGCAGAATACTTCTGTAGGAATGTATAGTTGTCGTAGTAGTTCACTGTCTCAAGGTTTGGATTTGTTATTTTATCTGATAACGGAATGTTGTAGCCTGTATTGCATAAACCGCCGATATTTTCTTTAAATTCTGCAATATTCATCTCCTCACTCCTGTTATAACCGTTGCACAAGCCTTGAACTACGGTTCTTTCGAGTTTGTCATAAAGATAGAAACGATACTGTCCTTTGTCACGAAGAGTTGCGTCCTGCATGAACGAAAGTCCTGCCCTGATTTGACTGCCCTTTTATAAGAAAAGAACGTAATGATTTTACTTTTCTTGTTTTTTTGTGTCTTATAATAAACAATTCACATTATGTAACTATTCAGCGGTAGGGCATGGCGGGGTTTCAAGCCTCAAATAAGGCTTGAA
>ERZ1027266.242-NODE-242-length-39566-cov-9.802713_pt1 | contig 39566 bp, 31 predicted proteins | sample MGYA00519257_ERZ1027266 | MGnify/ENA primary metagenome ERZ1027266 (study PRJEB26926, sample SAMN06164683) | human gut metagenome | biome: ENVO:00009003; feature: ENVO:2100002; material: ENVO:00002003 | host: Homo sapiens | place: USA | collected 2012 ... | reverse complement strand
GTATAAGCGTGGGTTCATCATATTTGGTGTGGTATCTTTAACTATGGGAAACTCCATTCTCCCATTTGCTTACCGCAGACGTAGAAACCGATAACCTCTCTGCCAGTTCCTTCTGACTTAATCCATTCTTCTTCCTTAAAATTACCAGTAGTTTACCAAATGCTTCCTTTTGCATAACTTTACCCCTTTAATTGTACTAGCAATGATACAATTATACGATTAAGTTATCTAAAAAGCAATGAAGCAAGAATGAACATACTTGACAATTCACATTTACCACAATGATACGTCTAAATCAATTGAGCATTTGGAAACTTTCCATTTTAATCTTATGAATTTCCTTTTGCTCAAGTAGTTACAGCAATAACCGTTTCCTAGATTATTGTGTCATACCTCCCTATCGTTGTCTACTCTGCTACAGCCTCTTTCATGCTCTTCACATATTCTCCGATATAAGGAGCTGCATCTTTGCCATACTTTGCAATGATCTTCACGATGGCGCTTCCGACAATGGCTCCGTCGGATATAGATGCCATAGCTTTCGCCTGCTCGGGGGTGCTGATGCCGAAGCCGATAGCACAGGGAACGTCGGTCACGGTGCGGATGCTTTCCACGATAGCAGGCAGATTGGTCTTGATCTCGCTGCGCACACCGGTGACCCCCATGGAACTTACCACATAGATAAAACCTTCTGCTTCCGATGCAATCTGGCGGATACGGCTCTCGGAGGTAGGAGCGATCATGGAGATTACCTTCACGCCATGGGTTTTGGCGGGAGCTTCCACCTCTGCCTTCTCTTCATAAGGTACATCGGGAATAATGATGGCGCTGATACCCAGTTCTTCACATTTGGTAAAAAATTTCTCATATCCGTAATGGAATACCGGATTCACATACGTCATAAATGCCAGCGGAATCTGTGACTGCTCCCGTACTCTCTTCACAATTTCGAACACGCCGTCCGTTGTCATGCCGTTACCAAGAGAGCGGATATTTGCTTCCTGGATCACCACACCTTCTGCTGTAGGATCGGAAAAGGGAATACCAATCTCTATGAGATCCGCTCCTGCTTTCTCCATCTCCAGGATGAATTGTACAGTGCTGTCCGCATCCGGGTCTCCTGCGGTAAGGAAGCCGATGAATGCTTTTTTATTCGGTGTATCAAATACTTTTTCTAATTTACTCATCGTATCTGTCTCCATTTCTTCTATCTCTTCTATTCTAATTTCTTCTATCTTTCCTGTTTTCATCTTCTGTCTGCAGGAGAACGGACTGCCCAAAGCATTTCACAGCCCCTGCACGTAGGTCGGTCATCAGTCATGAATATCCACACCGCGGTATCTCGCAATAGCGGCCACATCCTTGTCGCCTCTGCCGGACAGACATATGATAATGCTCAGGTCCGGGCTGTAGTTCTTCGCGATCTTACGTACCTGTGCTACCGCATGGGCACTCTCAATAGCGCAGATGATTCCTTCAGTTCTTGCCAGATATTCAAAAGCATCCACGGCCTCGTCATCCGTGATGGGCACATACTGTGCTCTGCCGATGTCATGCAGGTAAGCATGCTCCGGTCCGATGCCGGGATAATCCAGTCCTGCGGAAATGGAATATACGGGAGCGATCTGTCCATATTCATCCTGGCAGAAATAAGATTTCATTCCATGGAAAATTCCCAGAGATCCCGTTGCAATGGTGGCTGCGGTCAGTGCCGTATCCACACCTTTGCCTGCTGCCTCGCAGCCGATCAGTTCCACATCCTTATCGTCGATAAAGTTATAGAACGCACCCATGGCATTGCTGCCGCCGCCTACGCAGGCCACCACAGCTGCCGGAAGCTTTCCTTCTGCTTTCAGGATCTGCTCTTTTGCTTCCTGACTGATGACACTCTGGAAGTCTCTGACGATCATGGGGAAAGGATGGGGTCCCATAACGGATCCCAGCACATAATGGGTATCCTCCACACGATTGGACCATTCTCTCATGGTCTCATTGACAGCATCCTTTAAGGTCATGGTACCGGAAGTTACGGGATGTACCTTGGCTCCCAGAAGTTCCATACGGTAGACATTCAATGCCTGTCTGTTGGTATCTTCTTTTCCCATGAAGATTTCGCATTCCATACCCAGGAAGGCTGCTGCCGTTGCGGTAGCCACACCGTGCTGTCCGGCACCGGTCTCTGCAATCAGGCGAGTCTTGCCCATCTTCTTGGCAAGCAGTGCCTGTCCAAGGGCATTATTGATCTTATGGGAACCGGTATGGTTCAGATCCTCTCTCTTGAGATAGATCTTCGCGCCGCCCAGATCCTTCGTCATTTTCCCTGCATAGTACAGCAGAGAGGGGCGCCCCGCGTATTCATTCAACAGCTTGTTTAGCTCCGCATTGAATTCCGGATCCTTCTTATAATGCTCATAGCACTCTTCCAGATGGATCAGTTCATTCATCAATGTCTCGGAGATATATTGTCCTCCGTGGATTCCGTAACGTCCTTTGCTCATATGTTTATCCTCTCTTCTTTCTTCCTGATTTTTAATTCTTCTTTTATTCTGTATTTTCAATCTGTATTGTTCCGATACTGTTCTACCAGTTCCATGATCCGGCGCATCTTCTCCGGATCTTTTTTCCGGTTACTCTCGATGCCGGAGCTGATATCCAACGCATAGGGTCTCACCACTTCCATGGCTTCCGTCAGATTCTCCGACTGCAATCCGCCCGCCAGGAAAAATTCTCTGTCGATCCCGCCAAGGACGCTCCAGTCAAAAGCCTGTCCCGTTCCCATTCCGTTATCAAACAATAAATAGTCCGCACTGCTGTCCAGCCAGGCTTCCACATCGTACCGGTCTCTTACCTTGACCGCCTTGATCACCGGTTTGCCACAGACCGCCTGCAGGTACTGGATATCCTCCTCTGTCTCATCTCCGTGGAGCTGTGCCACATCCAGAATGCCTTCCTCCAGCAGCTCTATGATCGTCTTGGGGTCCTCGTTCACGAATACACCCACCGTCCGGATCGAAGGGTTCAGTGCTTCACGATATGCCCGCGCCTGCTCCTTTGTGACCACCCTGTGGCTCTTCGGGTAAAATACAAATCCCACGTAATCCGGCTGCACCTCATTGGCATAATCAATGTCCTCCGGACGATAGAGACCACACATTTTTACTTTCATAAAATCTTCTACCTTTCTATAACCTATCCGCGGAGCTCCTGCAAAGCCGCTTTCTTATCTGCACTACGCATCAATGTCTCTCCGATGAGTACGGCATTGGTACCGTTCTGCTCCAACCGCTCGATATCCTGTCTCGTCTTCATACCACTTTCGGATACGAAGAGAATATTCTCCGGCACCATTTCCCTCAACCGCACGGAGTTATTGATATCCACCGTAAAGTCTTTCAGATTCCGGTTATTGACACCGACGATCCTGGCACCGGCTTTCAATGCCATCTCTACTTCCTTCTCATCATGGGCTTCCACCAGTGCCGACAGTCCAAGTTCTCCTGCGATTCCCGCATACTCTGACAACTGCATCGGTGACAGGATGGCACAGATTAAAAGCACTGCATTTGCTCCGATATTTTTTGCCTCATAGATCATGTATTCATCTACCGTAAAATCTTTCCGAAGCAGTGGAATCTTCACTGCCTGACGGATCTCGGTCAGATATTCATTCTTCCCTTGAAAGTACGCCGGTTCCGTCAGTACGGAAATTGCATCCGCTCCTGCTGCTTCGTATTCCCTCGCAATCTGCACATAGGGAAATTCCGCTGCGATCAGTCCCTTGGAGGGCGAAGCTTTTTTCACCTCACAGATAAAGCTCATCCCCGGCTTCGCCAGTGCCTGTTCAAAGGGAAATCCCGTGTTGCTGTCCAAATCTCTTGCTCTGGCAATCTGTTCTGCAAGGGGCAGTGCTTCTTTTGTTGCAGCCACCCGTTCTAAAGTGGAAGCCGCTATGGTATCCAATATCATTTTTCTGCCTCCCGCTTATACTTCATTACTTAACTTAATGAAACGCTCCAGCTGTGCCTTTGCAAGGCCTGTGTCGATGACCTTCTCTGCCAGCTTCACACCGTCTGCCATACTGTCTGCCTTGCCTGCCACATATAGGGCTGCTGCTGCATTCAGCAGTACCGCATTGCGCTTGGGACCCTTTTCGCCATTTAAGATAGCTCTGGTGATCTCTGCGTTCTCCTGGGGAGTTCCGCCCACCAGATCTTCCTTCGTGCATCTTTCCATGCCAAATTCTTCCGGTGTGATCACATAATTTTTAAAGGTACCGTTATCAATCTCGCAGACTGTAGTGGGTGCACTGGCGGAGATCTCGTCCAGTCTGTCCTGTCCATAGACTACCATGCCACGTTTTACACCCAGATTGGACAATACCTTTGCCATAGAGGGTAGCAGGCCTTCATCGTACGCACCCATGATCTGATATACCGGTCCTGCGGGGTTTGCCAGAGGTCCTAAAATATTGAAAATAGTACGGATGCCCAACTCCTTGCGGATGGGTCCCACATATTTCATGGCAGTGTGATATTTCTGTGCGAAAAGGAAGCAGATGCCGATCTCTTCCAACAACGTCTTGCTCTGTTCCGGCTCTATGGTGATATTTACGCCCAGAGCTTCCAGACAGTCTGCTGCACCGGATTTGGAGCTGGCTGCACGGTTGCCGTGCTTGGCTACCGGTACGCCTGCCGCAGAGATCACGATAGATGCCGTAGTGGAGATATTGAAAGAATTAGATCCGTCACCGCCGGTTCCCACAATCTCTAAAGCTTCCACGTCCGCTCCAAGTTTTCTGCCGAACTTTCGCATTTCTTCTGCGGAGCCTGTGATCTCTTCGATGGTCTCACCCTTCTGGCTTAATGCTGTCAGATAAGCACTCTTTAAAATATCGCTGGCCTCGCCGCTCATGATCTCATCCATAACGGTTTTTGCCATATCGTATCCGATGTCCTCATTCTTTACCAACTTAGCAACCGCTTCTTTAATCATGTTTCTGCCTGCTCCTTTCTGTGTCTGTAAAAAATTAACAATGATCTGTCGTCCATCCGGTGTCAGTACCGATTCCGGATGGAACTGTACTCCGTAGATCTGCTTTTCTGTCTGTTCTACCGCCATGACCTCTCCGTCTTCGGTGACCGCGGTAACTTTCAATTCTGTGGGAATCGTCTGTGGATCTGCCACCAGAGAATGATATCTTGCCACAGTGATCACTTTTTTCATACCCCGGAACAATACACTGTCTGTATCCAAAGTCGCCAGGGACTGTTTACCGTGCATCAGATGGGATGCGTAGGTAACGGTAGCCCCTGCCACTTCGCAGATCGCCTGATGCCCGAGACAGATTCCCAAAATAGGTATTCTGCCCCCCAGTTCCCGGATCACATTTTCACAGACACCGGCTTTGTCCGGCCTTCCGGGTCCCGGCGATAAAATGATGTGGGAGGGATTCATGGCGCGGATCTCATCCACACTGCATTCATCATTGCGGATCACCCGAATATCCGGATTTACGCTTCCTACCAGCTGATATACGTTATAGGAAAAACTGTCATAATTGTCGATCAGTAATATCATGCTTCCATTCCCTCCTGTGCTTTCTGTAGTGCCTGTCTTACAGCTGCTGCCTTCTGAATGCATTCCCTGTATTCCTTCTCCGGTACACTGTCCGCCACAATACCGGCACCGGATCTTACGAATACTTTTCCGTTCTTGGAAAAAGCAAGTCTTATAGCGATACAGGTATCCAGGTTTCCGGTAAAGGAAATATAGCCAATGGCTCCTCCATAGATGCCTCTCTTATTGTCTTCCAGTTCGTTGATGATCTCACAGGCCCGAAGCTTCGGTGCTCCCGACAGGGTTCCTGCGGGAAGGATGGCATCCACCGCATCCAGTGCGTCCGCATCTTCCCTGATCACGCCCCTCACTGTAGAACCGATGTGCATCACGTGAGAGTAACGCTCGATGGACATATACTTTTCCACTTCCACGGTGCCTATCCGGCTGATCTTGCCGATATCGTTTCGTCCCAGATCCACCAGCATATTGTGTTCGGAACGTTCCTTTTCGTCTGCCAAAAGTTCTGCTTCCAGTGCTTTGTCCGCTTCCTCGGTAGCTCCTCTGGGTCTCGTTCCTGCCAGGGGGAAGGTATGTAATACACCATCTTCCAGTTTCACCAATGTCTCCGGGCTGGCTCCCACGATCTCACCATCACTTCCAGAGAAATAGAACATGTACGGAGAAGGATTTGTTGTGCGGAGTACCCGGTAAGCATCTAAGAGGCTTCCTTCCATCTCCGCCTCCTGGCGATTGGATAATACCACCTGGAAGATATCTCCCTCTCTGATGTAATGCTTGGCTTTCTCCACCATGCTGCAATAGGCTGCTTCGTTGAACAGTGGTTGAAAGTCTGTCCGGAGCTTACAGGGAATATGCTCTGCCTTTTCTCCATTCAGCAAGAGCTCCTTCATGTTGTTCAGTTCCCGCTCCGCTCTATGATAATTGATCTCCAGATCATCGGTCTTGATATTCAGGATCAGGATCAGCTTCTGTCTGTAGTTGTCAAATGCGATGACCTTGTGGAACAGCATCAGGTTCACATCCTGAAAGCCTTCCTCGTCCTTGGCATCCAGCCGCAGGGTCGGTTCGCTGTATTTGATATAGTCATAGGAAAAATATCCTACCAGACCTCCGGTAAAGGAAGGCAGCCCCGGAAGCTTGGGACTTTTATTCTCTTCCATGACGTTGCGGATGATCCCTCTGACATCTCCGGAATCTGTCTGGCTGGTCAGTTCCGATTTTATTGTGGTCTTACCGTTATAGCAGGTGATCTCCAACAGAGGATCGTAGCCTAAGAAGGAATATCGTCCCCATCGTTTATCCGCCTCCGCACTTTCCAGCAGATAGACATGCCCGCTGACTTTTTTTAAGATGCGCAGCACTTCGATGGGTGTGGTCATATCTGCATACAGCTCTGTGCTGATGGGAATTACGCCGTAGCTGCCTTCCGCTGCGATGATTTTACATTCTTCCAATGTGGGGGTGATCTTCATTCCGGTACTCCTCCTTAAAATTATTTCTGCTCACACCTTTTCAGCGCCTCCATTCGTAAAATCGCCTCTTTGAGGCTTCCTTTTACTCATTGAGGCTATCTCGCCATAGGCTCTGAAAAGGTTACAAAAAAACCGCCCATGACAGAATCTGCTTCTGTCAAGGACGGGTTATTTACATTTCCCGCGGTGCCACCTTGCTTCACAATTTCTTGTGCTCTTACAGGATACCAACATATCCCCGGCAACTGACGTATGCCCTCACGTCGCAGAATACTTGAGATCTCATAATTCCATGTGTCCTCTTTGACTGCGCCCTCCGTGGTCCATTTAACAACCTGCGTTCCAACCTTTCTCAGCCTCCGGTCTCTCTGTAAGTGCACGAACTGTTTTTATCTCCACATCAATGGTTTCTTACCGCTGTATTTAATTTTTATTTATATTACTGCTTTAGTGTGGTAACGTCAAGTAGTGATTTTAATCTTTTTTCAAAAAAATCTTTGCGTATTTTATTTTTCTATCTTCCTACTTTGAGGAAAAGCTCACGAATTCCTTCATAGTAACCAATGGTCACCGTGGTACTGTCTTCCTCCTCCCCCGGGAAAGTATACTTGGCAAAATACGGCGTCGTCTCCAACAGCGGATTTTGATCCTCATATTTTTCAAGACCGGTCAGTTCCAGATATTCCGCATACCGGCCAATCATGGCATCCGTATTGATGTCTTCCCATTGCAGTCCGGTCCGGACATAGAATTCATAAATTTTGCCGGTATCCGCATCCAGATAAATATCCAGAAAACGGTTACTCTTATCCGCATTCCTTACGTCCGTAGACAGGCTGATTTTCCATACAGAGAGATTATTTCTCGGCTCCAAAACATCGATAGCAGAGCAGATCACCGCTTCGTAAGAGTCTTCCGAAACTTCCTTTACTTCGTCGGGAAGAATTCCCTGCTCCTTCAGGATCTGAATCTCTCTGTTACATGCCTCATATACCGCTTCCTCCTGAATCTGTCCCTCTCCCGGTTGCTGGCGATTCTCTACAAACGCATAGGTACCCGTCATTTCTCCGTAGTTTCCTGCCTCACTGTCCACTCTGGTCAAAAAACGCAGTTCACTCTCCGGCAGGGTCTGACTGCTCAGACATCTCCCCAAAAGATATAGTTTCTGATTGCTGCTCATGCGGTAACGGTATCCTTCCGCACCTTCCACCGCCTCTGTGGTAATACTGTTTAAGAGTCTCTCATCACTTTTGGCGGCGATCCATTCCGGTCCCCACAGAGCCGCAAGAATGACCACAACTGATACCGCAAAGCCCAAAGAACAGCTCTTCCATCTATTCATCCGACTTCACCCCCTCATCCGGAATCAGAAAGCTCATGCAGCTTCCAAAGCCCTGTGTACTCTCGATCTTCAGGCTGCTGTGATGCAGTTCCAGAATAGCGGTGCACAGTGCAAGCCCCAGTCCCGCTCCGTTATGAGCCCTGGATCTGGATTTATCCACCATATAAAAAGCTTCCGTGATCTTATGAAGTTCTTCCTCGGGGATGCCAATTCCTTCATCCCGTACCTGAAAATAATAACCGTTCTCCATGTGCCTTCCTGTGATCTCCACGGTCTGCCCCTCCTCGGAGGCTTTGATGGCATTATCGGTCAGATTGATCAAAACAGTCTTCAACAGGTTCTCCTCGGCATAGAGTTCTCCCTTTTCCCAGCAGATGTCAACCTTCACCCTGCTGTCTTCTGGGTTCTTGGTCTCATCATAGATTTCCTGCAGATACGAGAAAATACCGGAGACATTTGTGGTCTTACGATCGATCTCCTTACGTCTGGTCACAATGATGTCCAGCAGTCTGAGTGCCATAGTCTCCAGGCGTTTTCCCTCTGTATAAATATAATTGGCACAGAGAAAATGCTTCTCCTCGTCCAGTTTGCGGGAACGCAGCATATCCGCGTAACCGATTATAGCTGTCAGCGGTGTCTTCAGTTCATGGGAAAATGCGGCAATAAAATCTTCTCTGGCTCTGACTTCATTTTCCAAATTCTGAATATTCTGCTCCAGTGCTTCTGCCATATGGTTGAAATCCGCAGTCAGCTGTCCCATTTCATCATTACTGATCTGCTCCGCGCGATAGCTGTATTCTCCCTCCGCCATTTTGCCGGTAGCCTGCGTCAGAAGCCGGATCGGTCGGGTCAGCCAGCAGGCGATCAGCGTCATCACAGCGCCACTGCATAACAATACGATCACCGTAACCTGACGATACATCCGAAATCCTTCCGTCCTCTCCGTATATACCGCAGTTACATTTTTCATGGTCTCTAACGTCAGCAGACGGTCGGACACATTGATCCTTGTCTGTGTCTGGATATAATAGGAATCCCCCGACTGCACTACCCGGTACACTCTCGTATTTTCTCCGCGTTCTTCCCACAGAGAAGTATCCCCGGTAAACCCTTCGCTGACATACAGCACCTTACCGTTCTCATCGCTGATCCGCAGCAATCTGTTGCCGTGCTGTCCACTGTTCTCCAGGTATACTCCGATCTGTTCCACCGTTCCGTCCGGAAGTACATCATATTTGGACGGAATATTTAAAGCTGCCGTCTCAAAAGCGAACCTCAAAATACTACTTTCATCCAGTGCCTGTCTGGTCTCACGCTCCATGGAGGTCTGAAACACATAATTTACAAAAAAATAACCGCTTGCTCCGCATGCCGCTGCCATGATCAGCATGGTGCACAGCAGAATTTTCCAGGAAAATTTCATTCTTTTCTCCTCTTGTCCACTTTCCTACAAGAATTCCTCGTTCTCAGGCAATCTCCAGCCGGTATCCTACCTTATATACCGCTACCAGCTGATTCTCCCATCCCATTTTTTTGCGCAGGCGCTGCACATGCAGCTCCAGAGTCCTGCTGTCCCCGTCATATTCTTCTCCCCATACCTTTTCGTACAGGCTTTCCTTGAATAAGGCAATATTTTTATTCTGAATAAATAACACCAGAAGTCCGTATTCCTTGTTGGTAAGTACCACAGGTACGCCCGCTTTCGTCACCATTCTGGCTTCCATATCCACCACTACATCTCCTGCGGACAGCTGCGCTCCCCGTTTGTGGAATCTGCGCAGTACCACTTCTACCCTTGCCAGCAGTTCCACCACATCAAAGGGCTTCACCAGATAATCCTCCGCCCCCAGACGCAAGCCTTTTACCCGGTCCTTTACATCTCCCTTGGCGGTAATGAAGATCACCGGGATCTTTAAAGGTCTGATATATTCCATAATATCAAAACCGTCCACTCCCGGAAGCATAATATCCAGTAAGATCAGATCAAAGGTTTCCTTCTCGATCAGTTCAATGGCTTTCATGCCATCCTGTACACTTTTGCAAAAATATCCTGCTGCCGACAGATTCAGGTCGATCAGGTCACAGATTGGCTTTTCATCATCCACGATCAATATTTTTATCATTATGTCTGCCACCCCCAATAGGCACGGATCTTCGTCACCAGTGCCTCCAGAGTATCCTCCTCCGTACATTCATAATTTTCTGTAAAATCAGTATCCTTCTCAAATCCGGCCGTCCGTTGGTAATAAATGGTGCACACGGTGTCCACCAGCAATTCCCCGTTTTCTCCTTCATAGCTGTATTTTGCAAACACCACCAGATCCTTCAGGCCGTCACCGTCCAGGTCCTTTCCCTGGATTCCCTTCAGCGCATAGAGATTGTCGTAATCCTCCATGGGTTGAAAACTCCACACAATATTTCCCTGTTCATCGATCAGATAGATCATGAACATGTCATATTCCGCCATCCGGTAGGTGCCCGGAACCACCTTTAATTTTCCCAGCTTTTCAAAATTACGGGTATAAGACTGTTCCTCGATGACATTGAAATTGTGGTTCAGAAGATCTGCCAGTGTCTCCGCCGTATAGAGGAATTCCGTAGAACGCCCGTCTCTTACAAAATTTAAAATACAGGCAGGGTTCTTGTTCATATCAAAGCGGTTGATCTTGTCTGAGATCCGATAATCACGGTAAAAGTTTCCATCGTCCTGGAACAGAACATCTCCTACTTTGTAGGATTCTTCCTGATAATCCCCCCTGTCATTATGGCACTGGACGATCAGGATGATATCCGTATCTCTGTCATTGTCTACATCCTGAAAAGAAACCGAAGCCAGTTTTTTCACCGGCTGCCGCATTTCTCCCGGATAGCAGTAATTTGCTTCCAGCTGGTCCGTCTTGTACAGAATCTGCCCGGAAGCATCTGCGATAAATACCGCCAGTCTGTGGTACCTTGTATCCAGTGCCGCATAGAACCAGACTTCATCCCCGGGTTCCTCTGTCGTATCTACGGCTTCCTCCGGAAGTTTTTGCAACGGCATCGCAAAGATCTGATCCTCCAGCAGGCGGAATCCCTGGTTCTCCAAATCTCCAATCTTTTCTATCCTGTCAAAGCGCTCCCGGTATCGTCCGTACTCCTCCGCCACCAGTTCTCCGTGTTCCCCGGCCGCAGTCACAGAAAAAGAAAAGGTGGAAAGCTGCGCAGATAAAACTACAAAAAGCACAATACTCACTATGCTGAGCATGATTCTTCTCTTCCTGTGTTTCGGCATCTTTCCACCTCCTTTGTATCGTTATTTGATTTGTTGTTTTATTCCATTTTTTTACAGATCGTCAATAATAATGTGTCTGGGTTGCCCTGTGATCATGATCGGAGTCAGCTCCGCCTGGATCAAAGGTTCGATATAATTTTTCATATCTTCCGTCACATAATCGCCTGCTTCGTTGATCCAGGAACGAGGCACCTTTTTCTCCAGATTGGCTACTTTGTGTACATCATAGAGATCCGTAGTACAAATATAGGGATCCTGGGATACTCTCTTTAAGATCACCATCTGACCGGTCTTGCCTTCAAAAGCTGCCTTTACCGCAGTTCCACCTACCTGATAAGCCTCGGTGATATCCACGCGGGAGGTCAGATGTCCGGCACAGCGCTGCAGAGTAGACAGTTCAATAGCTCTGGATTTGCAGCCCAGCTTTTCAATGATCAGGTCAGACAAATATTTGCCCGTACCGGATAACTGTACATGGCCGAAAGAATCCGTCTTGTCGGAAGGTGCAGACAATTCGCAGACATATCTTCCGTCTGCCGTCTTGATTCCTTCGGACACTGCAATGACAATGGACTGTTTCTCGCTGACCAGTTTCTTGACCTTTTTCAGAAAATCATCCACATCAAAGGCTACTTCCGGCAGGTAGATCAGATCCGGGCCTTCACAGTCTTCACTCTTGGCCAGTACTGCTGCTCCGGTGAGCCATCCCGCATTTCTTCCCATGATCTCGATGACCGTCACGCTCTGCATCTCATAGATTAGGCCGTCACGTACCAGTTCCTTGGTAACGGTAGCAATATATTTTGCCGCACTTCCGTAACCAGGCGTATGATCCGTACCCTCTAAGTCGTTATCAATGGTCTTGGGTACGCCGATAAAACGAATCGGGGTGCCCACTGTCTCTGCATAATCGGAAAGCTTTTTGATGGTATCCATGGAGTCATTGCCGCCGATATAGAAAAATGCCATGATCTCCAGTTCTTCCAGAATTGCAAATATTTTCTCGTAAATAGCTTTATCTTCACTGATCTCCGGCAGCTTATAGCGGCAGGATCCCAGAAAGGAAGCCGGTGTTCTCTTCAAAAGTTCCACATCCATGTCGTTGCGGATCTTTTCCCCCAGATCCACGATCTTTTTCTCCAACAAACCCTGAATGCCATAGCGCATACCGTATATGGTATCCGCTCCCATATCCTTTGCTGTCTTGTAGACACCTGCCAGACTGGCATTGATCACCGCTGTGGGGCCTCCGGACTGTCCTACGATCACATTTTTTTTCATAATTTTTCTCCCTCTGTTGATTCGTTACCATACATCGACGGGGACTTCTCCTGCTCGATTTGCATACGTAAAACACCCACCAATCGGATCCTCCGGTTGATGGGTGTTCTCATTCTTAAGGTTCCGTCGAACCTATTTTACCAAACTTACAGTCTCTCTGGCAATAGCAAGTTCCTCATTCGTAGGAATTACCATAACAGTGGTCTTGCTGTCAGGAGTGGAAATAGCGATCTCCTCGCCACGCTTGTGGTTCGCCTCCTCATCGATGGATACTCCCAAAAAGCCCAGATGCTCGCATACCAGGGAACGAACTAAAGGTGCGTTCTCGCCGATACCTGCGGTAAAGCAGATCACATCTACACCGTTCATGGCTGCTACATAAGAGCCGATATATTTTGCCACACGGTAGCAGTAAGTGTTCATGGTACGGATGCAGTGTGCATCGCCGTTGTTGTAACCTGCTTCCAGATCACGGAAATCGGAAGACAGATTGTTGGACAGACCATATACACCGGACTTCTTGTTCAGAACGGTCATGATCTCGTCGATGTTCTTGCCCTCTTTGTGAGCGATGAACTCCATGATGGCAGGATCGATATCACCGGAACGGGTTCCCATGATCAGACCTTCCAGAGGTGTCAGACCCATGGAGGTGTCTACACACTTGCCGTTCTTAACAGCGGATACGCTGGCACCATTGCCCAGGTGGCAAACGATGATCTTCAGATCTTCGTACTTTTTGCCCAGAACCTCAGCAGCCTTCTTGGATACATAAGAGTGGCTGGTTCCGTGGAAGCCGTAACGTCTGATCTTGTATTTCTCATAATACTCGTAAGGCAGACCGTACATATAAGCTTCCTCAGGCATGGTCTGATGGAAAGCGGTGTCAAATACAGCTACCATGGGAGTGGTGGGCATCAGCTTCTTGCATGCATTGATACCGATCAGGTTAGCAGGGTTATGTAAAGGAGCCAGGTCGTTGCATTCCTCGATGGCTTTCATAACTTCATCGGTGATAATGGTGGATGCTGCGAACTTCTCGCCGCCGTGTACAATACGATGTCCTACGGCACCGATCTCATCCAGACTCTTTACCACACCTGTCTTTTCATTGGTCAGAGCTTCCAGTACCAGACGGATAGCTTCGGTATGATCCGGCATGGGAGTTACAGTCTGCTCTTTCTCACCACCATCGGGGGTATAGGTAATCTGGCTTCCTTCGATACCGATTCTCTCACAAAGACCCTTTGCGATGCATTTCTCGGTCTCGGAATCAATGAGCTGGAACTTCAGGGAAGAGCTTCCGCAGTTAATAACTAAAATATTCATGATGAATTCCTTTCTTTCAAATCTGTTACTCTATGGGGTCATGTTACCCGTGCGGGCAATACATGAATACGGTGCGGGACAGATATCCCGCACACGTTTATGTTCGTTACCAGTGATTATACTAACTGTGCCTGTACAGCGGTCAGTGCTACGACACCGACGATATCCTGCCAGGAACATCCTCTGGACAGATCGTTAACAGGCTTTGCGATACCCTGTAACATAGGGCCGTAAGCTTCTGCTCCACCCAGTCTCTGTACCAGCTTGTAACCGATGTTACCAGCATCCAGGTTCGGGAAGATCAGGACATTGGCATGTCCGTTTACAGGGCTTCCGGGAGCCTTAGACTTGGCAACGCTGGGAACCAGAGCTGCATCCAGCTGCAGTTCGCCGTCCAGAGTCAGATGAGGATACTCCTCATGTGCGATACGGGTAGCTTCTACTACTTTGTCAACCAGTGCGTGCTTTGCACTTCCCTTGGTGGAGTGGCTCAGCATGGCGATCACGGGCTTAGGTCCGATCAGAGACTTGAAGCTTCTGGAAGAAGTATCTGCGATAGCAGCCAGTTCTTCGGGAGTAGGATCCTGGTTCAGACCACAGTCAGCGAACAGGAAGGTTCCGTTCTCACCCTGATCCTTGAATACGGTATCCATAACGAAGAATGCGGATACCAGTTTAACGCCGGGTGCAGTCTTCAGGATCTGCAGTGCAGGTCTTAAAGTATCTGCGGTAGAGTGGCATGCACCTGCTACCATACCGTCTGCATCATTAGCCTTAACCATTACGATACCGAAGGTCAGGTAATCATTCAGCAGGATCTCTCTTGCCTTCTCGGGGGTCATTCCCTTTGCTTTTCTGGTTTCATATAATAAATTCACATAGTCATCCAACTTGGGAGTTGTTTTAGGGTTAACTACCTTAACTTTGGACAGGTCAACTTCCAGCCAGCCTGCACCATCCATGATCTTCTCTTCATCACCGATCATAATGATGTCTGCGATGCCCTCTTCCACGATACGGGCAGCAGCCAGTAATGTTCTCTTATCATTAGATTCCGGTAATACAATAGTCTTTTTGTCGAGTCTTGCTCTCTCTTTAATCATGTCAATGTATGACATATCCATTCTCCTTTCCGGCGGGGGATACCCGCTTCCTCCCAAATAACTTCTGTAAAGTTTTGGTTTTATCTTAACAAACCGATGTATTTATATTATACTAAATACATCTGGAGTACACAAGGGCATAATGTTCGCAAAATTGTATATTTTCAGATACAACCACTATTTTTTCAGAATAAAATAAGCCGATAACTATGCGCATGTAAACGCTTTCAGCGTATGTTATTTTTTTCACATTCCTTGTCAGGGTTTGTGTTCGTTATAACGTATATTTCTTTTCACGAAAGGAGCCACATTATGAAGGTCAATGGTATTGTCGCAGAGTATAATCCCTTCCATAATGGTCATGCTTACCAGTTACAGCATGCCAAAGAGGCCAATGATGCCAATTATACGATCATTGTCATGAGCGGTAATTTCATGCAGCGGGGTGCTCCTGCCCTCTTAGATAAGTTCACCCGTACAAAAATGGCTCTGGAGAACGGTGCAGATCTGGTGCTGGAACTGCCCACCCGCTATGCTGCCTCCAGTGCGGAATTTTTTGCCAAGGGCTCGGTTGCCTTGTTCGACAAACTGGGAGTGACCACAAATCTGTGCTTTGGCAGTGAGTGCGGCAACATTGAAGTCTTGTCACGGATCGCTGAGATTTTCTATACGGAACCGGAACCTTACGTGGAATCCTTGCGCTGCAATATGCGTAAGGGAATGTCCTTCCCCATCGCCAGGACCTGGGCGTTATTGCAATACGCGCCTTCCTTAAGCGATGATAAGGACGTTCTTTCCTCTCCTAATAATATATTGGGAATTGAATATCTCAAAGCTCTGATGTCCAGAAACAGCAAGATCTCACCGTTCACTACCACCAGAGTCGGTGCGGATTATCACGACAAACGTCTCGGCACCAATCAGTGTTCCGCCATTGCTATCCGCCAGTCGGTGGCCGCCGGGCATGATCTATCCTATCTGGCTGCCCAGATGCCGGAAAGTGCCTATGCATTGATGACGGATTCTCTGTCTCACAAAAAGCCTCTGTTTGCCGATGATTTTTCCGCAGCACTGCAATACAAGCTGCTGACGGAATACTCTGTGGGCTACGACAAGTATCAGGATATTTCTTCGGATCTGTCCGACCGGATCCGCAATACCCTGCCTTCCTTCGCAGGTTACACTTCTTTCTGTGATCTGCTCAAGAGTAAGGATATGACCTACACCCGCATCAGCAGATGTCTGCTTCATATTTTGCTGAATATGACCAAGGAAGAATTCGAGACCTGCAAGTCGGAAGACTATATCTCTTACGCCAGAGTGTTGGGTTTCCGCAAGAATGCGACGCCACTGCTTACCGAGATCAAAAAGAACAGTTCCATTCCTCTCGTCACCAGCCTGGCTGACGCCAGACAGACGCTTTCTCCCGAATCTCTGCGGATGCTGGATCTGGATATCCTCCGCAATCAGATCTATCTGGGGAATCTGGCTTTAAAGAACCAGACGGAAATGGTGAATGAATATCGGACGCCGATTGTGATTGTATAAATAGAAAGTTAATGAAATAAATACTCCCTTTTCGGAATTGTGTGTCTGAATGAAAACATGTATAATTCTACATTTTTGATGTATAAATCTACATTAAGGTTAATTTAAAAACGAATTTGTTTGAAGTTTCACCAAATCAATAGAGGTGTTTGATTATGAAAAAAAGAATAATTGCAGTAATTGTAATTTTAGCTGTATTAGTAGCTCTATTCTTTATTGGCACAGGTTTTCAAAAAAGAATGGATGTCGTATTAGTTGATTACTCTGTATCAGAGGATGGAACGGAGATCACGCTTGATGTAGGAATTCCAACATCTACAGGATATATCAGAGGATTTAAAGACAATGGCGGTGGAGTAAAACCACATTATCTTACATTTTTTTCGACATTTGGTGGAATAAACAGTCCGATTGGAGCAGAGCATAGCTTCCAATTAGAGCTTACTTCGGATGATACAGAAATTTATTTTAACAGACCGGAGGGAGGTTACGAGTTGATTTTAGTGAAAGATGAAGAAACAGGTCAATGGCTCAGACCAAGTGGAATAGGTGAAGAAAATAACACTATTTTTGAAGCAACCATTCTTGAAATTCGTGATAATTATTTTTTAGTAGAACCAGTAGAGGGTAGTCAAGAATTAAACAATGCAGATCTGATTACAGTACCAATGAAAAACATAGGTACTGCTCCACAACCAAATGTTGGTGACATTATTGAAATAGCATATAACGGAGAAATTGCAGAAAGTTATCCAGCACAGATAACAGAGGTTTACGGTATCAAAGTTGTCAAAGAAGCAGAACAATGGGATTTAATTCCTATGGTCATGGTAAATGGCGAGTTATATATTGACACAGGTCATGAAAGTACAGTAGAAGCCCGTTGTGGTGTTATGGATGGAGAGATTACGTCAGAAGTAGACGGAAGTGAAAAGCCAACAAAAGACAATCAATCTAACTTTGGTACAGGCTATGGATATCAATATGGTTCACAAGAAGGCATAATCGAGATTAATATGAATGAAAAATGGTGGGTTTTTGCAACAGAAAAAGTCCTGGCCAGTAGTGAACTTATGATAGACCCAGTTGCAGTAGTAAGTATTCATAATGTTTTCACAGGAGAAAATGCGAACATCACTGAAAATGAGGATATCAGAACTATATCTAATATATTATGTGGTGATGCATGGAATACAGAAGGTACAACTGATTGTTTAAGCAACATTGAAATTACAATCAACGAAGAAACATACAAATATCATTCCGATTGTGGTACATTCAACGATAATGTAAATCAGAACTATTTATCACTGGATGACGAAAGGAAAGCTGTGGTAAATGCCATTTTTTCAGAGTATATATCACTCACAACCACAGAAGTTCCAGCAGAATAAATTTTACAAAGGCTACCCGGTCAAAAAGATTGGATAGCTTTTATTATGTTTTAAACCTAAACTCAATTTCAATCCAGTCAGCAAAACTAATCTTTATTATATCCAAGCAAATCAATAGCTCAAATTGCATTAACTTCTTAAAATGTATAAATAACAGGATAGTTTGGGCTAAGTAATATCAGAAACACTTTTCCGAAAAGGGAGAATAAATATTGGCAAACCAGACGAACTCCCGAAGCGGCAGAAGGTCCTCAGGCAGATATCGGTCTCCGAGTGTGAATTTTCTAAAGCAGTGGATAAAGTGTATCTCATCCGAACGGGCACGGCTCTAGGCGACATCCATGTCGCCGGCCGCCTGTCGCAAACATCGTGTTTGCTTCACCCTGATGGCTCACCACTGCTTAAGAAAATATCAACACGCTCCGACAGACATCTGCCTGAGGACCTTCTGCTACTCCGGGAGTTCTGTTTGTATTTAAAACGCCAATTTCTGCGAAAAAAATACAAAAATATGAAATTTTGATATGTAAAAAGTCTCTATTTTCGCTGCATAAGCAAAATAAAGAAATTCCGTACAAAAATTCCTGATTTAGGAACTTTTTTTGTACGGAATTCATCGTTTTTGGACTATTTACACCAAACTAACTTTCCAGTTAGTTCTTAAAGCTATGAATAGGTGCGGGGATGCGGCCGCCGCGGTTGACGAAAGCATCACAGGAGAAGGTATTCACGGGCATGATGGGTGCATAACCTAACAGGCCGCCGAACTCCACGGTCTCTCCCACGCCTTTTCCGATTACGGGGATGATTCTGACTGCGGTGGTCTTCTGGTTCACCATACCGATGGCCATTTCATCCGCAATGATACCGGAAATGGTGGTTGCCTTGGTGTCTCCGGGAATGGCGATCATATCCAGACCTACGGAGCAGACACAAGTCATGGCTTCCAGCTTCTCGATGGTGAGGGCTCCGGCATTCACGGCATCGATCATTCCCTGATCTTCACTGACAGGAATGAATGCACCACTTAAACCGCCGACGTAGGAAGATGCCATAACACCGCCCTTTTTCACCTGATCATTCAACAACGCCAGGGCTGCAGTGGTTCCGGGAGCTCCGGCATGTTCCAGACCGATCTCACACAGGATATCCGCTACGCTGTCGCCGATGGCCGGGGTCGGTGCCAGAGACAGATCCACGATGCCAAAGGGAACATTTAGCATCCGGGATGCCTCCTGTGCTACCAGCTGACCTACACGGGTTACCTTAAAAGCAGTCTTCTTGATAGTCTCACAGAGAACCTCGAAGTTCTCGCCGCGCACCTTTTCCAGTGCGGTCTTTACAACGCCGGGGCCGCTGACACCGACATTGATGATCTTGTCTGCTTCGGTCACACCATGAAAGGCACCTGCCATGAAAGGATTATCATCCGGTGCATTACAGAATACTACCAGCTTTGCACAGCCCAGGGAATCATCTTCCTTGGTATACTCTGCAGTCTCCCTGACCATCTCACCCATCAGCTTTACGGCATCCATGTTGATACCGGTCTTGGTGGAGCCCAGGTTCACAGAGCTGCACACACGCTCTGTGGTAGACAGCGCCAGAGGAATGGAACGGATCAGCAGTTCGTCCGCCGGGGTCATTCCCTTGCTGACCAATGCGGAATAACCGCCCAGGAAGTTCACACCAACCTCATGTGCTACCTTATCCAATGTCTTTGCAATACTTGCAAAGTCTTCTATCGTATGACATGCCGCACCACCGATCAGTGCAATGGGAGTTACGGAAATTCTCTTATTTACAATGGGGATGCCAAATTCTCTGGAGATCTCCTCTCCGGTCTTCACCAGATCCTTGGCTGCTTCGTAGATTTTGTTATAAATCTTCTCATTTAATCTGTCCAGATCGGAATCGATACAGTCTAACAGGCTGATACCCAGTGTGATGGTACGCACGTCCAGGTTCTCTTCCTCGATCATTTTGTTGGTCTCTGTTACTTCATATAAATTGATCATTACGGCTCCTATCTGCCCCTTCGGGTCTTATTTATTTCGAAATCGTGGGGCTTATCAGATGCGGTGCATCTTGTCAAAGATCTCTTCCTTCTGGCACTTGATCACTACGCCAATCTCTTCTCCGAGAGCAGCCAGTTCATCTGCCATATCACCAAAAGTTTTCTGCATCTGGTTGGTGTCAACGATCATCATCATGTTAAAATATCCCTGTACGATGGTCTGGGAAATATCCAGGATATTGATGCCGTTTTCCGCAAGATAGGTACATACCTTTGCGATAATGCCTACTGTGTCCTTACCAACTACCGTAATAATTGTTCTTTTCATAATCGCCCTCATTTTCTGCATGAAATCATGCTATTATTTTTATCTATTAAACTACACTTTACTACAATTTGCAACCTCAAGTTCAGCCTATGAACATATTCAGACACAGAAATCATACTTGCATCATTTTGTGAGCGAATATGTTTCAGGCACCGAGCGCCAAACTATGGAGCAAAGCTAGTCATAAAATGACACAAAAGCGTGCTATGATGCGGCTCCAACGAATAATGCTGGCTGATGCGCTGCGCATCCGCTACGCAATATTGATCACCGGAGATACATTGCTCCTGTCTGCCACCATCATCCGGAAGTCTTCCGCCCGGTAAGGGTTCTCTCCCATGGTGATTTCCATCCGGACCGCTTCATAGGCCAGCTCCGGAAGATTATTCTCCTTGCTGAGATGTCCCAGCACGATAGCCTGCAGCTTGTCATGCAGGATTCGACAGAGCAGCTTGCCGGAATTTTCATTGGAAAGGTGTCCTCTGTCCCCCAGAATTCTCTGTTTGAGATAATAGGGATAAGGTCCTACCTGCAACATCTTCACATCATGATTCGCTTCCAGCAGCAAGGCATCCATTCCCTTCAGGCACTCCACGGTGTAATCATTATAGACTCCTAAATCCGTACAGATTCCTACCTTTTTATCTCCGTAAGCAATACGATAGCCCACCGGCTGTGCCGCATCATGGGAGATTTTCATGGGATTGACAGTCAGATCCTTGATAGTCAGTTTCACATCTTCCTTCACTTCCCGAAACAGGGCTGGATTGATCTTGCCCAGATTCCCCATCTTCTGGATTTCTTCCAGGGTTCCCGTTGTGGCATAGATCGGCACTTCATATTTTCTCGCCATGACACCCAGTCCCGCCACATGATCCATATGTTCGTGGGTCACCAGGATGCCATCCAGATCTCTTCCGGTGAGTCCCAGACTGTTCAGCCCGGCCTCCGCCTTTTTGCCGCTGATTCCCACGTCCACCAGCAGATGCGTGGCCTCTGATCCCACATAAATACAGTTGCCGCTGCTGCCGCTGGCAATACTACATAATCTCATAACTTCTTAATCTCTTTTCTATCTTACTTCTGTCTTACTCTTTTCCGTTTTCCATCTTCGGCATTAATGCATACTAGTGCATGCTTTTCCAGTAGATCTCGATCACATCTCCCTCTTTCAAAGGTTCCATGAACTGTGCCGGGCGTCCATTTAAGTTCGTCACAATGGATCTGCCTGCGGATGCGGAGGATCCCAGATCAAAATCAATATAATCAAACACATCCACAAATACATAGGAAGCCTTACCCTGCATGGTGATGGGGGAATGGTTCACGATCACTGTTAATGGATGCGGCCCCTGTGGTGACACGCTTTGGCTCTGTGCCGTCTGTTCCACGCTTTCGTACTTTTCGTCCTGCTTCCCGGAAGTCCCCTGCGTTGTCACGGAAGCCGTCCCGTTTTCTGCTGCAGTCTCTGTCCCCTGTGTCATCGCCGCTTCTCCTGCCACAGCCTCTGCCTTCTGCATCACAGGCCCTTCTCCATAAACAGGCTCTTCTCTATAGGCATCCTCTTCTGTGTCCTCATCCGGCAGGTCTGCATAACTCCCTTCCGGCAGCGGGTTCTTCATATCCCAGCTTACGGTGAAATGCTCATAAACTCTGGTATCCGGCTGCGCCGCTGTATCATTGACCCTGATATCCGCACCGAGAGGCACATCCAGAAATTCTGCGATTTCCTTTACAGTATAAGAATTCCGAATCCGAATATCATCGTTCTGGCCGATCCGGTAGAATTCATTCTCTCTGTGACCGTTGACTTCCGCTGTCTTCGGCAGACTGATCTGTTTACCGTTCACATAGACCTGCAGTGCATCCCCCAGTTCAGAGAGTTTTCCCAGCTCCAGCACCGCCGGTTCGCCCTCCGTGGAAGGTGTTACCACAATGCGGTCCCCATTATGTACCTGGGTATACATATCCGCCTCGTCTCCGTTGACCCGGATGACTGCTGCCTCTCCCTGTTCGCCCCGCACCATACGGGTCTTACCATTGACAGTAAACAGAAGGGCTTCCCCTTTTCTGGGGAACAGCTGGTCATTGGGGAACTGCATCTGCATAGCGGCATCTGTCACGGATAATTTGCCGTTATCATAGAGCTTTACCCGCTCTCCGTTAAATTCCACGAAAATAAAATTATTGCTCTGTACATAATAGCTTAAACAGATACCGATAGGTGTTACCATCATGGCATCCTTTCTGGCATTTTCCAGTTCAAATGTAATGGTCTGCATGACTTCCTGTCCCCGGATTGCCACACGTTCCTTCACGATGCCCAGCTTTTCTGCCAGCTTCTCCGTGTAACCGGGCACCATTCCACCGCCGCCTACCACGAACACGGCACTGACCGGTTTGTCCCCGTTCAGTTCTTTGATGGTATCGGATACCAGCTGGGTCATACGTTCGATCTCCGGATCCAGCAGTTCCAGCACTTCGCTGGCTTTGATGGTCTGGGGCAGTCCCATGATATCTTCGTATTCGATAGTCTCCTGGGTTCTGCATTTTCTCTTGATCTGCTCGGCCACCTCGAATTCCACGAGACAATGCTGTACCAGAATATCCGTCAGGCTGTCTCCTGCTACGGGGATCATGCCATAGGCTGTGATGGTTCCCTCTTTGGTAATGGAAATATCACTGGTGCCTGCACCCACGTCCACCAATGCCATATTTAACATACGGAACTTCTCCGGAATTGCTACCTGAATGGCAGCAATAGGCTCCAGTGTCAGATTCGCCACATGCAGGCCCGCCAGTTCTACTGCCTTATACAGACCGTCCACTACATCATCCGGCAGAAACGTGGCGATCAGATCCACTGCAATGTTTTTTGCCTTATGTCCCTCCAGATTACCCATCTGGTAGCCATTCATGTAATACCGCATGGCCGTATAACCCACACAGTAGAATTTCATATCTGTATCCGTATTGCTGTTCTGGAATTCCTCGTAAGCCTTCTCCACGCCCATGGTACACAAGGAATACACATCTTCCTGCGTGATCTCCCGGTCGCTCTCAAAGCTGTGCTCCACATAGGTAGTGACGGTACGCAGCACACGGCCTGCAGCTGCGATACATACTTCCGTAAGTTCTCTGCCCAGATCCGCTTCCAGCTGTTCCTTTACCTGGGAAATAGTCTCTCCCACCTTGCCGATGTCATGGATCTGTCCGTCCAGCATGGCTCTGGTCTCATGCTCCTTGGAGCGCTGTGCCAGCACATGGAATTTCCCACCATTTAAGTATCCTACCGTACCTACGATGCTTCTCGTACCGATATCCAGTCCGAATACCAGCTGTCCCTGTTTTTCTTTTACTCCTTCCATGAATATGCCTCCAGTTTCTGTCTGATCTGTCTGTAGCTGTCTTCCAGACTGTCACTGTTATCAATGACAAAATCACAATGCTGCCGGAATTCTTCCTCCGAAAGCTGTGATGCTATGATCTTTTCTATCTTCTCCGGTGTGTAATTGCGGCTTTCCGAAAGTCTTCTTCTGCGTACATCTTCTCTGGCGTAGATATACCACATTTCATCCACTATATGTTCATACCCGCTCTCGATCAAAAGTGCCGCTTCCACAAAAAACAGTTCCACATCGCCCTTATTCTTTGCCTCTGCCAGACGATCCGCCAGATATTTTTTTACCGCAGGATGAATGATGGCATTCACCTGTTCCAACAGTGTCGGATCTGCAAAAATCTTTGCCGCCATTGCCGGCTTATCGATCTGTCCGTCCGGCGCAAGGATTCCGTCTCCCATCAGCGCTACCAGCGCATGATAGCCTTCGGTTCCCGGTTCCTTGACTTTATGCCCGATCTCATCCGCCAGATAGATCTCACATTTATAATGCTGTCCGATATATTTTAAAATCTCTGTTTTCCCGGCACCCACACCGCCGGTAATACCTATAAAACGCATTTATTTCGCCTCATACCAGTTATTGCCCGTGTGCAGATCGATTTCCAGCGTCACCGCCAGATCTGCCGCGGACTTCATATTTTCCGTAAGAATCTCACGGACTCTTGCCTCTTCCTCCTGTGCGGTCTCAACCAACAGTTCGTCATGCACCTGCAGGATCAGACGGGATTTTAACCCTTCCTCTTTCAATGCTTTCCATACCTTGATCATGGCGATCTTGATAATATCCGCCGCCGTTCCCTGAATAGGGGCATTCATGGCCACTCGCTCGCCGAAGGACCGTTGCATGAAATTGGAGGATGACAGTTCCGGGATAGGGCGTCTTCTGCCAAACATGGTCTCCGTATAGCCCTTTTCCTTTGCATCCGCCACCAGTTTGTCGATGAATTCCTTCACCTTCGGGTAAGTGGCAAAATACTGTTCAATGTACTGTGCCGCTTCCTTTTTGCTGATACTCAGATCCTGACTCAGTCCAAAGGAACTGATACCGTAGACGATACCGAAATTGACTGCCTTGGCATTCCGGCGCTGCAGATCCGTGACTTGCTCGAAAGGAGTATGGAATACCTTGGATGCCGTGATCCGGTGAATATCCTCTTCCTGTCTGTAAGCATCAATCAGCTGTTCGTCTCCGGACATATGAGCCAGCACACGCAGTTCGATCTGGGAATAGTCCGCATCCATGAATTCATAGCCTTCTCTGGGGATAAATACCTTGCGGATCTGTCTGCCCAGTTCCATACGCATGGGAATGTTCTGCAGATTCGGCTCTGTAGAGCTGATACGCCCCGTGGCAGTAATGGTCTGATTGAAATTCGTATGGATCCTGCCGTCCTCTTCAATAAAAGCTGCCAGTCCGTCTGCATAGGTGGACTTTAACTTGGTCAGACCTCTGTATTCCAGGATATCTCTTACAATAGGGTAATCCGCCGACAGCTTTTCCAACACATCCGCAGCTGTGGAATATCCGGTCTTGGTCTTCTTGCCGCCGGGGATCTGCATGGTCTCAAACAGTACCTCGCCCAGCTGCTTGGGGGAATTGATATTGAACTCTGTTCCTGCCTGTGTGTGAATGGACTGTTCCAGTTCCTCAATGCGGGCCACCAGTGCATCCCCATAAGCCTTCAGTTCCTCCCGCTTTACAGCCACACCTTCTTTCTGCATGTCATACAGTACCAGTGAAAGAGGCATCTCCATCTCCTCCATGAGACATTTCATGCCTGCTGCCTCCAGCTTGTCCTTCAGGACTTTTTTGCCTTTCCGGGAGACATAGGCTCCGTAGCACGCATACTCCATGGCTTTCCCGGCGTCCTCGGAAAGCAGTGTCCGAAAATCTCTCTTGCCGAATACTTCCGCTCTGCCCGGGATCAGAATTCCCAGATGCTCCGAAGCAATGGCCTCCATGTCATAATCATTCTTCAGAGGATTCAGCAGATACGCCGCGATCAATACGTCAAAATACTGTTCTGTACTGCTGCGGTCCAGATAGTCATACTGGTGCTTCACATCAAAGGTAGCGATCTGTGTATCCGTACCTGCGGAAAGTTCCTGTAGAGCTTCCGTGATCTCTGCGGTGTCATCCACAGATTCCACCGCTTCCGCAAACAGACTTAACTGCCCTTCCGGTTCCTTTTCATGGGTCAGGGCATAAAATACCGTCTCCTCATCGGACACAGACAATGCCACCCCCAGCAATTCTTCTTTTTTCGTAGTAGCATCCACTGGTTCCGTGATCAGCCACAGGCCGATCTCCTTCTGTTTCTGCGCTTTTTTCAGATATTGTAAAAATTCTTTTTTATCTTCAATCTGTCGGAAGCTTTCTGCGATCTTGCTGTCATTGGCGGCGGCATCTTTTTCAAATCTTCCCAACAGATTTTTGAATTCCAGACGTTTGCACAAGGTATAGGCTTCCGGGGTATAGAACCCCTCTGCTCTGGCCTGTTCGTAATCCAACTGCAATTCGCAGTCGGTCTTGATCGTTGCCAGCGTCTTGCTCAGATCTGCCAGATCCTTATGCTCGATCAGGGATTCCCGGATACTTTTTTTCGAGATTTCTTCCACATGGGCATAAATATTATCCAGAGAACCGTACTCCACCATCAGTGCCTGTGCGGTTTTCTCCCCCACCTTCGGCACTCCTGGAATATTATCGGCGGTATCTCCCATCAGGGCTTTCAGTTCGATAAACTGTAACGGAGTCACCTGATAGGCAGCCAGTACATCTGCGGCATAATAATCCTCGATCTCCGTTCTGCCCTGCTTCGTCTTCGGAATCCGGATCTTGATATGATCCGTGGCAATCTGCAGCAGATCTCTGTCACCGGAGACCAGTGATACTTCCAATCCGGCCTGCTCTGCTTTTTTGGCCAGCGTTCCAAGAATGTCATCTGCTTCCAGTCCCGCCTGCTCCATAATGGTAATATGCATGGCCTTCAAGATTTCCTTCATGACGGGCACCTGCTCCCGCAATTCCTCCGGCATAGGCTTTCTCGTTCCCTTGTAAGCCTCATACATTTTGTGGCGGAAAGTCGGTGCATGAACATCAAAAGCCACTGCCAGATATTCCGGCTTTTCCTCCTCCAGAATTTTAAACATAATATTCAAAAAACCATAAATGGCATTTGTGTGCAGTCCCTCTGCATTACTCAGATCCGGCACTCCGTAGAATGCCCGGTTCAATATACTGTGTCCGTCGATCAATACCAGTTTCTGACTCATACTCTGTCTATCCTATCTTAATTCTATCCTCTTGATTCTATCAGGTGTCGCTAAGAGATGATCCATCCCAGAAATCCCATAAGAAAAATCACCGTCAGCACTTCCAGTACAGCCCCTGTCTTCAGAAAAGCCATATGAAATCTTACCTTGCGCTTTGCTTCCGCAAGTCTCAGTTCCAGTTCTCTCTGCAGGTCAAAAGCATCGCCGTCTTCCAGACGCTGCATACCTTCCGTTACAAGGAACTGAATCACCAATTCCTCCTTGCAGCCCGGGCATTCCCGCATATGCTCCCCGAATTCCTGCAAGGTCTGAAAATCCAGTTTTCCTGCAATGAAATCAGGAATATTCTTTTCAAATTCTTTGCAATTCATGCTTCCACCCTATTCCAAAACAGTTCTACAGATTGCGTTCCCATATACTCATACACTTCTACTATACAACATCTTGTGTAAAAAGACTAGAAAAATAGTAGCAAGATTCCAGAAAAAAACTCTTGTCAACTTTTTTAATCTATGATAAGATAATCTCTGTTGTGAGTGTTTGAATGCCGGCGTGTCGGAATGGCAGACGAGGCAGACTCAAAATCTGTTGGTGGCAACACCGTATGGGTTCAAGTCCCATTGCCGGCAGTTAGTGCAGAATCAAATCGGTTCTGCGCTTTCTTTTTGTATTTTTATAACCACATCGCATTTCCTGCTTTTTCTAATTTTTTTCCAATCATCTCCTATGGATTAATTGTTACAAAATTGTTACAATTCATTTGTGCTTAGCTAACACAGACGTAACCGAACACCAGGCAACAGGAAAAGGAGGAAGAAAGTATGTGTTTCAAATTCATTAACTGTTCTCAGTGGTTGAATGCATTCTGCGGCTACTTCAATTTTGGCTGCTAATATCGTTTTCGACGAATAGAGCGTTCCATAGACGCACGAAAAGGCTCTCCCGTTTGGGATGAGCCTTTTCTTATTTCTACACTTTTTCTATGAATTTATACATTTTACCGATAGTCATAACGGAGGGTGACATCATTGCCCTGTACCTGTACTTCCGCACAGCTTCCGGTGACAATCGGCATCATGGGTGCCAGATGTCCCAGATCCACATCCATGATCACGGGAACATTCTTCTCTCCCGCCACGGCCAGAACTGCCTGGTACTGATCCAGTCCCATCATCTCCTGTCCGAAACACAACGGTCTTCCGATGAGAAAACCTTTGACATACTGAAACCATCCGGCTTCCTCCATCTGCCACATGGCTCTGCGGATGGCAAAAACATTCAGGTCACAGGCTTCCAGGAACCAGATGATTCCGTCCTCTTTATACTTTTCCAGAAAATCCTGTGTTTTATCAAACCGGGTTCCCAGTAGATTCACCAGACAATCCATACAGCCGCCCAGCAACCGACCTGAAAAGCGGATCTCCGGTTCCTCTTCTGCTGTCTGTCTGCCAAGATACTTTTTCAGCACTCTGGATTCCGTGGTGTTATAGGGCAACAGAGGCTGTTCTTCATTTTTCAGAGACTCCTTTTCCCACTTGTCATATCCATGCACCTCTTTGGTCTCTCCGGTCAATATTCCGAAGGCATCTTTCAGGGATGCATGCCAGGGCTCCATGCCAAAAGCGGCCGCGCAGGGGCCGTAGACGGAGGCGGTATCACAGATGGTTGCCAGCAGATAGGTCATGTTGGTATTGTCAGAATACCCCAGATACCACTTGGGCTCTGCTGCCTGCAGACGCTCAAAATCCACATGGCTCATGGTCTCGCACATCAGTTCTCCGCCACCGCAGGAGATCAGACAGTCATTTTCCGGGCTGCAATAGTAATCCGTCAGCTCCTGCCCGCATTTTTCGGGGGTGTTACTGATACCGATGCCCTCTCCGGCATAACAGTTGGGGCCTAATTGTAACTGATAGCCCATTTCCCGGAATTTCTTCTGGGCATTGCCAAAGGCAGTGTAATAAGGTTCTATCTGACAGCCAAAAGAAGGGGCCACAAATCCAATGGTCCCTCCCCGCTGTATATGTTTCGGATATTTCATTGCTTCGTATCCTCCTATATCGCCCATTCGCATTCCGGGCTATCGCCCTTCTTGCTCATGTTCGTTCACTTCCCTCATAGGAGGTCTGCTTTGCCTGCAAGCAGTCACGCCAACCTCCTATGGGTAAGTGTTATGCGTCAAAATTAATCTTATTATAAATATCGAAACAGTCAAAGGTTGCAAAATAATCCTTCGGTGTCTCGGCACGGCGGATCAGTTCCACGCTGCCGTCCTCCTTCAGCAGAAGCTCTGCGGATTTCAGCTTACCGTTGTAATTGTAACCCATGGCAAAACCGTGTGCACCGGTATCGTGGATGGCAATATAGTCACCGATATCGATTTTTGGCAGCATCCGGTCGATGGCGAATTTGTCGTTGTTCTCGCACAGGGAACCGGTCACATCGTACTTGTGGTCGCAGGGCTCGTTTTCCTTGCCCAGTACAGTAATGTGATGGTAAGCGCCGTACATGGCGGGACGCATCAGGTTCACGGCACAGGCATCCACACCGATGTATTCCTTATGAGTATGCTTCTCATGGATGACCTGGGTCACCAGATGTCCGTAAGGTGCCATCATATAACGACCAAGCTCTGTGTAGATTGCCACATCACCCATGCCTGCCGGTACCAGAACTTCCTCATATACCTTACGCACGCCTTCGCCGATGACTCTGATGTCGTTGGGTTCCTGATCCGGACGGTAAGGAATACCGATACCACCGGACAGATTGATGAAGGTAATGTGTGCGCCGGTCTCCTCTTTCAGCTTTACTGCCAGTTCGAACAGTTCTCTTGCCAGAGTGGGATAATAGTCATTCGTTACCGTGTTACTGGCCAGAAAAGAATGGATACCAAAATTCTCCACACCCTTTGCCTTCAGGATCTTATATCCCTCAAACATCTGCTCCGTGGTGAAACCGTATTTAGCATCGCCCGGATTGTCCATGATGTTATTGCTGATGGAAAAATATCCGCCGGGATTGTAACGGCAGCTCAGGGTCTTGGGCAGATAACCGATGGTCTTCTCCAGGAAATCGATATGGGTGATGTCATCCAGATTGATGGTGGCACCGATTTTTGCCGCATATTCGAATTCATGGGCCGGGGTATCGTTGGAGGAGAACATAATGTCCTCTCCCTTTACCCCCATAGCATTGCTGAGCATCAGCTCTGTCAAAGAGGAGCAGTCACATCCACAGCCGTAATCTCTTAAGATGTTGATCAGAAAAGGGTTGGGAGTCGCCTTTACCGCAAAGAACTCCTTGTAGCCCTTGTTCCACGCAAAAGCTTCCTTCAGCGCCTTCGCATTCTCCCGGATTCCCTTTTCATCATAGATATGAAACGGTGTGGGATATTTTTCTGCGATCTTTTCGATCATTTCTTTGGTAACAAATGCCTTTTTTTCCATAAGTATCTCCTCTGCATCTATCTTATTTACAGTAACGCACTTCTCATCTCTTCCGGAGTCAGAGTGCTCAGATAAGCAGGGGCCACATCAAATACGGTCTTGCAGCCCTTCTGGCCTTCCTGATTCATGCGGTAAGCAGCTCTTGCATAAGCGGTCAGTACGCAGGAAGTGAACTCCGGGTTGGAATCCAGCTTTAAGCTGTACTCGATCACATGGTTGTGCTCACCGTTTAAGCCGGTCTTGCCGGTACGCAGTACAAATCCGCCGTGAGGGATACCTGCGTGATCTCTCTGCAGTTCTTCCTCAGTGATGAAATGTACAGTAGTATCATAATCTGCAAAATAGTTGGGCATGGTCTTGATCTGCTCTTCGATCTGTGCCTTGTCTGCGCCCTCTTCCGCTACCACAAAACACTCTCTGGTATGCTTCTGTCTGGTGGTCAGAACCGGATTCTCACAGTTTCTGACAGCTTCCAGTGCGGACTCTACGGGAATGGTATACTGCTTGGCATCCTTGACACCGGGGATACGACGGATGGCATCGGAATGTCCCTGGCTGACACCCTTACCCCAGAAGGTATAATCGCTGCCGTCTCTTAAAATGGCATTGGCATACAGTCTGTTCAGGGAGAACATACCGGGATCCCAGCCTACGGAAATCATGGCTACCTTGCCGCCCTCTTTTGCTGCAGCATCTACCTGTGCGAAATGCTCGGGGATCTTCGCATGGGTATCAAAGCTGTCTACCACGTTGAAATATTTTGCATACTCTGCGGTCTGTTTGGGCAGATCGGTTGCGGAGCCTCCGCACAGCACCAGGACATCGATCTTGTCCTGCATGGACAGTAACTGATCTACATTATAAACCTTCACATCTGTTAAAGTCTTTACTGTAGCAGGATCTCTTCTGGTAAATACGGCTACCAGCTCCATGTCATCATTCTGCTTTACTGCACATTCCATTCCTTTTCCTAAGTTACCATAACCTAAAATTGCGACTCTGATACTCATTTTTCTATCCCTTTCTATTTTATCCTATTTATGAGAACGCTGCGGCCGTTTCCACCCGGCCAAAGCGTTTTCTACATAATTATTGCTCACCCTGCTTCAACCGAATGAGGGCGATCTCGTTGCGCATGGCATCCTTGAAGACTCTGACAAAATTCTTCTGGCCACTGTAAAGGCAGGTATCACTGCTCTTTCCCGTCACCGTACCGGTGAGAATGTACTCGGAATCCATGATGAGACGGATCTGATCCATCTGCTGTTCCTCTTCCTTAGGCTCTCTGAAATGCTCCGGCACCAGGTATTCTATGATCCCGGCCTTTAATTCCGCATCTTCCGGAAAAGGTTCTCTGTTGTCTTCTGAAATCAGCACCACTTTTTTCTGTGCCCGGACCAGCTCCCTGATCTCCTCCGACCATTGCTCCAGGAATCCACCTGTTGCGGAAAAATAAATACGCTTCTCGGCACCCAGAAGCATGTGCCGGATCTTGTCACAGATGTGGTCATAGCCTTCGATGGTGATATAGCCTTCTCTAGGTAAATTTTTCCTGGGGCCATCCGCCACCAGACGTTCTTTTGCTTTCCGCAGATACCGGATCCGGTTATCGCAGAACTCGGATAATGCTACAGCCAGATATTTTGAGGAGGTTCCTTCGATCACATAAGCAGCTCCATGCTCCACCAACGATGCCAGTCCATTATAGACATTGGATCTGGAAATCCCCGTCAGCTTCGCCACCTCATAGCCTGTCAGTTCTTCATTTTGAAGAAGACACAGGTAAATGGCAGCCTCCTGCCTGCTCAGTCCGAACAGGATAAGTTGTTCTATGATTGCCGCTTCTTCCATAGGTACTCCTTTTAGTGGTTCTTTACAGGAACACTATAGTAAGGATTCCTTGTTTTGTCAATAGGGGAAATACTTATTGAGAAAAGATGTCAGTAAAAGAAATGGAAAGTGATGCCACTCCTCCGGAAGTTCTGTTTGTATTAAAAACGTCCTTTTTTGCTAAAAAAATACAAAAACAGGAGATTTTGGCCTTTTATAAGAGCTTATTTTCGCTAAAATAGGAAAAATAATAAAATCAGTACAAAAAATGTTTGATTTAGAGGTTTTTTTGTACTGATTTTGCTATTTTAATGCGATTTGCACCAAAGCAATAGAAATGGCTGCAGCAGAAATGCCTATGGTGTACAGATATTATGAAAAAAGCAGAACGTCCGCAGCGGATGGAATATCCTTCCGGGGATGTTTGTCGGACGATGGTGACATTTTCTCGAAAAGTTTTGAAAATCAGGGTGGTGCGAACAGGACGTTCGCGACAGGCGGACGTTCGTGGAGGGTATGGCAGCACTACGTTACGAGCCATGCACCCTGAGTGAACCAGCCTCGCTTGTGCGCAAGCGCCTATCGAGGTGTTCCACTCTATTTTTGCATGGCTCGTAACTCACAATTTACACATTTTCAATCTGCCAGTCGATGGGCTCCACGCCGTGTTCTTTTAAGAAGTTGTTGGTCTTGCTGAAAGGTCTGCTGCCGAAGAAACCGCGGTAGGCAGACAGGGGGCTGGGATGAGGGGCCTCTAAGATCAGATGATTGGGATTGTTCAACATAGCTTTCTTCATCTGGGCAGGTCTGCCCCACAGGATAAACACAATGGGACGATCCTGTGCATTCAGTGCCCGGATGGCGGCATCTGTAAACTCTTCCCAACCTTTCCCGTGATGGGAATTGGCCATGTGTGCCCGCACGGTAAGCACCGTATTGAGCATCAGGACACCCTGCTCGGCCCATTTTACAAGATAACCATTGTTAGGGATATAGCATCCCAGATCATCGTGAAGTTCCTGATAAATATTCACCAGAGAAGGGGGAATCTCTACATCCGGTTTCACCGAGAAGCACAGGCCATGAGCCTGTCCCACATTATGATAAGGATCCTGTCCTAAAATCACCACTTTTACCTTGCTTAACGGCGTCAGATGAAATGCATTGAAAATATCATCTGCCGGTGGGAAGACCACGGTGGTGTTGTATTCATTTTTGACAAATTCAAAAAGCTGTCTGTAATAAGGCTTGTGGAATTCTCCGCCCAAAGCCGTCAGCCAGTCATTCGTGATCATTGCCATAGTCAAATCCTCCCTGTCGTCCCTAGAGACGGACACTGATTCCTTTTTCCCGCAGGTATTCTTTCACCTGCCTGATCTCTAATTCTTTGTAATGGAACAGAGATGCCGCCAGAACTGCCTCTGCCTTTCCCTCTGTCAGAGCATCATAGAAATGAGACAGCTGTCCAGCACCGCCGGATGCAATGACCGGAATGCTTACACTCTCTGCCACAGCCCTGGTCAGCTCCAGATCATAGCCTTCCTTCGTGCCGTCACCGTCCATGCTGGTCAGCAGGATCTCTCCGGCTCCCATCTTCTCTGCGGTTCTGGCCCACTCCACAGCGTCCATGCCCATATCCACACGACCACCGTTTTTATAAATATTCCAACCACCGCCGTCTGCCCGCTTCTTGGCATCGATAGCGACCACCACACACTGACTGCCAAATTTCTCTGCTGCATCACTGATCAGCTGCGGATTCATAATGGCTGCGGAATTCACAGAAATCTTGTCTGCTCCTTCTCTCAATATCGCCTTAAAATCATCCACGGTACGGATTCCTCCGCCTACAGTGAAAGGAATAAATACCTTGCTGGCTACCTTCCGCACCCACTCTAACTTCGTTGCTCTACTGTCTGCAGAAGCCGTAATGTCCAAAAATACCACTTCGTCCGCACCGGCTGCATCATAAGCAGATGCTACCTCCGACGGATCTCCGGCATCCCGGAAATTCACAAAATTCACACCTTTTACTACTCTGCCATCCTTCACATCCAGACAGGGAATTACTCTTTTGGTATGCATATCATCTTCCTCCCTGCTTATCTTTTTCCCGAAACTCTTGTGTGATCTCTATGAAATTCTGCAGAATTTTCATTCCCACCCGGGAACTTTTCTCGGGATGGAACTGACAGGCAAAAATATTACCCTTTTCCACGGAAGCATGAATCAAAGTTCCATATTCTGTGGTGGCAGTAACAATGGAAGGATCTGCTGCCTCCAGATAATAGGAATGTACAAAATATACATAGGAATGCTCTTCCACGCCTCGGAAAAGTCTTCCTTCATTGGGAAAAGTAAGGTCATTCCAGCCAATATGCGGAATCTTCAGTTCTTCTGCCGCAGGAATCCTTCGGATCTTACCGTCTAACAGGTGCAGTCCCTCTACTCCCGGTGTCTCCTCACTACTCTCAAACATCAGCTGTAAGCCCAGACAGATTCCCAGAAAAGGGATCTGCCTGTCCACTACTTCATGAATGACATCCACCAGTCCGTACTGGTGCAGTTTTTCCATGGCATCACCGAACGCTCCCACACCCGGCAGGATCACACCGTCTGCGGACAGGATTTCCTCTCTGTCTCTGGTAATCTTTACCTCTTCTCCCAGAAAATTCAATGCCTTTTCTACACTCTTTATGTTGCCAGCATCATAGTCGAGCACTGTGATCATTGCTGTATCTCCTCTTCCTCGGGGAGAGGATCCGGCAGCTGTGCGGGCGCCTCCTCCGTATTAGGTGCAGATGTTTCCTCCGTTACCGTTCCCTGCGGGAACTCCCAGAATCCCAGTCCCAGCCTTTGCAGAACCAACATTACATTCTTCGTATATTCTACATTATCGGAAATATCCGCAATCTGTTGTGCCTCTTCCTGACTTAACTGATATTTCTGGGAAAGGATATTCAAAATATCCTGGAATGCCAGACTTACCTCATCCTGCGCATTCCACTGTGTCGCATAATTTAACAATGTCGGATAATCCCTGACTGCCTGAAGCAGGCTGTCCAATGCCTCCAATTCAGAGCCTTCGTTTACGAATACTTCGTACTCCCGCAGCCACATACGGATGGTCAGAATACTCTCGGACTGACTGTACATCACCTGTTCTGTCTCATCCAGTTCCTTGCCCATCAGATTCTGGTAACAGGTCTGATAATCTCCGGCATAGTAAGCTTCTCTACCGCTGCGCTTCGCGGTATAATCCGCCAGGAAGTTACCCAGCAACAGAATCACCGCCCCCAGAGAAATACATACCACTACAATCGGGAGGATTTTCTTCGGAGAAAGCTTTTTCTCCGATACTGACGGCTTATCTTCCTTTTCCGGCTTTTCTTTTTTCTTTTTTTCTTTTGCCGGTTTCTTGGGCTTGGGCTGCTTTTCTTTTTTAGGCTTTTTCTGTTTTTTTCCCTTCTTGTTCTTGCCGCCCTTATCCATCTCTTCCAGGATCTTCTTGTTCTCATCGGACAGCTGCAACTGATCCGCTTCCTCTTCTTCCTCGTCCTCCTCGGTGAACAGATCTAATAATTTGGCAAAAAAGCCTTTTTTCTCTTTCTTCTGTTCCGGCTCATCCATGATGTCTGCGCCTGCAGCCTTCAGAATATCCATCACATCTGCAGATTCCGGTTCTCCGGATGCATTATCCGTGCTGTTCTCCGACTGCTCCGGAAATGCTCCCGCCAGTAAAGCGTCCAGATCGTCATCCAGGCCGCCGGCATCTCCGTTTTCCGCAGCATTTTCCGTACTTTCTACACTTTCCGTGTTGTCAGAAGCCTCCATCGGTGTTTTGTCTGTATCATCCATGCCATCCGTCAGGGAAGACAGATCCGCAAGATCATCCGGCACAGTTTCCGGGATATCCGATGTGACTTCCTCTCCCGCAGGCTGTGCTGATTCTGTCTCATCCGGTGCTGCTTCCGGTTCTTCCTTGGATTTCTTCTTAAACCGTTCAAAAAATCCCAGCTTCTTTTCCTTCTTTTTATTTTCTTTTTTCTTTTTTCCGCGCTTGCCGTTGTCTTCTTCCCGCTCTGCTGTTTCCTCCGGCTGTGCAGTCTCCGGTGTCACCTGATCCAGAATATTTGACAATCCCTCGTCATCCGCATTCTCCAACATTTTGATCAGATCGTCATTAGCATCGTTGCTCTCCTGTGCCGGAGCATCCCCGGATTGCTCCTGGCTCTGCTGCAATAGCCTGTTAATTTCATCCTCAGACATAGAAGCTGTCTCCTCTGGAAGAATGGCTGTATTTTCCGCTACAGGCTGACTTGCTTCCGTTTCCTGCTCCGATGAATCAGCTTTTTGAGCATCCAGCGCCGACTGCAGCAGATCATCCATATCGCTCATATCGACCTGAGTTCCACTCTCTTCCACAGGCTCCGGCGTTTCCGGTGCTTTGGCAGTTTCTTCCTCCGTCCCGGTCATTTTCGGCTCCTTTGTAACCTCTGTTTCCGTATTTTCTGTTTCAATTCCTTTTAATAAATTATCCAGGTATTCCTCCTGTGAAGGCATATGTCATTCCTCCGCTTTCTCACAAGTTACTAGCATGTTAAGTTTAACACAGGCTGAGCAGCCAGGCAATGGGATTTTGTTCTCCATCTATACAATAAAGGTCTGCTTTTTGTTGAAACAAAGCGATTCTCTCAAAAGGGGAACGTATAATCGTAGGAAAACGGTTCCCCTCCCCAATCTCCAACAACACCATTTTATGATTCAGGGTATTTTGCAGCCAGTTCTGATATTCTGTCCAGGTTTTCAAATATCCTTTTTCATCGTATCGGCCGGCATAGACATTGTTGAGTACCAACTTTTTCCCGCACTTTGGACATTTTCCCAAATCCGGAACCGAAAACCCGTTAGTCTGCAGCTTCTTAAAACTCTCCTGCAATTGTTCCTCATCTGCTTCTGTCACTGTCTGGATGCCTTCCTCACACCCGTCCGGGCACTGTTTTTTCGTCCAGTCTCCACAGGGTGCCACGAATCGCTCTTTTTTCAATAACATTTTTTTCCAGGGAACCTCTGCCAATTTATGATTCATGGAAGATGAAACCACAAAATAACTCTTTTTTTCCAATACTTTTGCCAGCTTCTGCAATCCCTTTTCGATCTCTGCTTCCATCTCCGGCATATATTGCTTTCGAAACTGTGCTTCCACATATGGCAAGAGCCAAAGTACATTCTGCTGTTGTAACTGTTCCCGGATTCTGCGGTAATCTTCTCTGCTTTGCAGGAAAAATTCCATGTCAAACTCCTGTCCCAGGCCCACCAGCACATATTCCGCTTCTTCAATTTTCTGAAGGATTTCTTCTTTTTGATTATCCATAACTGTATCCTGATATTATAGCAAAAGGCTGGGACTATCCCAGCCTTTTTGCTTCTCTAAACTTACTATCTGTCTAAATGCTTCTCTGCTACCAGTTCGTCCACAATTCTTACCAGATTACCGATCTCGGGTTTGGAAAGCTGTGCATCTGCTCCCAAAGCCTCTCCCTTTCTCTTCATGTCATCATTAACCAGTGATGAGAAAATGATAATAGGAATGTCCTTGGTCGCATCATCGCTCTTCACAAGCTTGGTCAGTCTGTGACCATCCATTTCCGGCATCTCAATATCGGTGATGATACAACGAACATGCTGATCCAGTGTACCATCCTCTTTGCACTGCGTAATAACATCATATGCTTTCTGACCGTTCTCTGTATGGATCAGATTTACATAGCCGGCTGCCTTCAGGGAATCTACAATCAGCTTGTTAAGCAGAGGGGAATCCTCTGCAATCAGAATAGGAACAGAGCTTCTTGTACGCTCTCCCAGTTCATTCAGCTCGGACATCTTCAGTCCTGTCTCCGGATTGATGTCAGATACGATCTTCTCGAAATCCAGAATAATGATCAGCTTGTCATTTTTCTTGATAATGCCGGTAGCAACACTCTCATCTGCTGCAGAAATGGTGATATCCGGCTTAATAATATCTCTCCAGCTTACTCTGTGAATACCTAATACAGATTCTACATGGAATGCAATATCCAGCTTATTAAAGTTGGTAACGATAAATAATCCTTTTTTCTCAGATTCACCACGCCCCAGACAATTCTTCAGATCAATGGCGGTGATCATAGTATCTCTCGGCATGAAAATACCTTCAATACTGGGATGTGAATTCGGAACCGGTGTTACTGGCTGATAGGTGATGATCTCTTTGATCTTGGCAACATTAATTCCGTAGGAATTACCTGCCAGGGTAAACTCCAGAATCTCCAATTCATTTGTTCCGTTTTCAAGTAATATCTTAGTATCCATACTTACTCCTGTGCCCTTCCCGCTGCTTTTGTTCTTTATGCCATATTCTTTATGCCACATATTTTAAGAAGCCTGCAATGCAGCCTTTTACTACTTTCTCAATTAATTATAACATATATTTTAAAAAAAGAAACAATTATCTGAAATTAATGCATAAAAAAACGATAGCAGAAAGCTATCGTTTTTAATTTATTCCTTCAAAACCGAACACTGAAACTCTATCTCTTATACCTTAACTTACATCCTTTTCCTATCCAAAACCTTTGGTCAAGCCCTCGACCGATTAGTAAATGTCAGCTGAACACATTGCTGTGCTTACACCTCATTCCTATCTACCTCGTAGTCTTCAAGGGGTCTTACTCATTTCTGAGGGATATCTCATCTTGAGGGGGGCTTCACGCTTAGATGCCTTCAGCGTTTATCCCTTCCAGACTTGGCTACTCTGCCATGCCGTTGGTCGACAACAGATACACCAGTGGTCCGTCCATCCCGGTCCTCTCGTACTAAGGACAGCTCCTCTCAAATATCCTCCGCCCGCGCCGGATAGGGACCGAACTGTCTCACGACGTTCTGAACCCAGCTCGCGTACCGC
>ERZ1027266.241-NODE-241-length-39677-cov-14.061001_pt1 | contig 39677 bp, 43 predicted proteins | sample MGYA00519257_ERZ1027266 | MGnify/ENA primary metagenome ERZ1027266 (study PRJEB26926, sample SAMN06164683) | human gut metagenome | biome: ENVO:00009003; feature: ENVO:2100002; material: ENVO:00002003 | host: Homo sapiens | place: USA | collected 2012 ... | reverse complement strand
AGATGTATAACGAGGGCATTCGTATCGGAAACGGTTACGATAAAGAACCTGAGCCGATTGTTCCTGCTTGGGAACAGAAGAAAAAAGAAAAGGTAAAAAGTTTTGACCTGCACCCTGATGTGCCGATGGCAGAGCGAAACAATTTTGATTTGCGTTCTAATCCAGTTGAACAAGTCGGCAAGAAAGAACGCTTTCGCAGAAATACAGAAGCAATAAAGGTACTCAAAGAATGTGAGTTTGAAAACAGATTTGCTACACCCGAAGAACAACTTGTCTTATCTAAATATGTCGGTTGGGGCGGTTTGCCCGAAGCCTTTGACGAGAATAATTCTGCGTGGGCAGATGAGTTTGTAGAGCTTTACACTTTGCTTTCACCCGAAGAATACGCTTCGGCAAGAGAAAGCACCTTGACCGCCTTTTATACCCCTCCAGCAGTTATCAATGCCATATACAAAGCAATGGAACAGATGGGATTTCGTGAGGGCAATTTGTTAGAGCCGTCCTGCGGTATCGGTAATTTTATCGGTATGCTGCCAAAATCAATGGAGAACGCAAAAGTTTACGGCGTTGAACTTGATACCGTTTCGGCAGGTATTGCACAGCAGCTTTATCAGAAATCCTCAATAGCGGCACAAGGATTTGAAGAAGTCAATGTTCCCGACAGTTTCTTTGACGGAGTTATCGGCAATGTGCCGTTCGGCGATTTCAAGGTGACAGACAAGAGATACGATAAGTACAACTTCCTTATTCACGACTATTTCTTTGCCAAGTCTTTGGATAAGTTAAGACCCGGCGGTGTAATGGCTCTTGTTACGAGCAAAGGCACAATGGATAAAACCAATTCATCGGTCAGAAAATATATTGCTCAAAGAGCAGAACTTCTCGGAGCAATCAGACTGCCGAATGTTACTTTTAAGGGCAATGCCGGAACAGAGGTCGTATCGGATATTTTGTTCTTGCAAAAGCGTGACAGGCTCATTGATATTGTACCTGACTGGGTACAGCTTGGCACGAATGAAAATGGTATCACGATGAACTCATATTTTGTAGAGCATCCTGAAATGATACTGGGCGAAATGAAAACAGTAAGCGGTCGCTTTGGAGAAGAAGTAACCTGCGTACCGTTTGAAAATGCAGATTTATCCGAATTGTTATCGGAAGCGGTAGCGAATATACACGGAGAAATTTCCGATTACGAAGTGGAAGATGAACTTGAGGAAGAAGATAATTCTATCCCGGCAGACCCGAATGTGAGAAACTTCTCATACACGATTGTTGACGATAAAATCTATTTCCGTGAGAACTCTCGTATGTCGCCTGTTGAGGTATCGGCAACAGCCGAAAACCGCATTAAGGGTATGGTTGCGATAAGAGATTGTGTCCGCAACCTGATTGAACTTCAAACCGAAGATTATCCCGACGAAGAAATCAAAGCCGAGCAGTCAAAACTCAACAGCCTTTATGACGGTTATACAAAGAAATACGGACTGATTAACAGCAGAGCCAATGTGTCGGCATTCGGTGATGACAGTTCCTTTGCCCTACTTTCCGCACTTGAAGTTATCAACGAAAACGGTGAACTTGAACGCAAGGCAGATATGTTCTTTAAGCGTACAATCAAACCGCATAAACCAATAACGGAGGTTGATACGGCGGACGAAGCGCTTGCCGTATCTATGGGAGAGAAAGCAACCGTTGATATGGCATATATGCGTGAGCTTACAGGCAAAAGCGAAGAAGAATTATTCTCCGACTTAAAGGGCGTCATATTCTTAAACCCGCTTTATGGTTATGGAAATGTAACCGAGCAAAAGTATTTGATGGCAGATGAGTACCTTTCGGGAAATGTCCGAGAAAAACTTATTACAGCCAAAAAGTCTGCCGAGGTTTATCCCGAAGATTACAAAATCAATGTAGAGGCTCTGGAAAAAGTTCAGCCGAAAGACTTGACCGCAAGCGAAATATCCGTAAGGCTCGGTGCAACTTGGATACCGCCCGAAATCTTTGAGAAGTTTATGTTTGAATTTCTCGATACTCCACGCTATGCACAATGGAACATCAAAGTACACTACTCTCAATATACCGGCGAATGGAACATCGAGGGCAAAAGTTATGACCGTTCCAATGTGAAAGCGTACAGCACTTACGGCACTTCCCGTATTAACGCATACAAGATAATCGAGGAAACGCTGAACCTGAAAGATGTCCGTATCTTTGACTATATCGAAGATGAGGACGGTAAGAAAAAAGCCGTTCTTAATAAAAAAGAAACGGCAATCGCACAGGCAAAGCAGGAACTTATCAAGCAAGGCTTCCAAGATTGGGTATGGGCTGACCCTACCCGCCGAGAAAAACTCACGAAGATGTATAACGAAAAGTTCAACAGCATAAGACCCCGTGAGTATGACGGAAGTCATATTACTTTTAACGGTATGAACCCCGAAATTGAACTGCGTGAACATCAGAAAAATGCGGTAGCACATATTCTTTACGGCGGAAATACGCTGCTTGCACACGCAGTCGGTGCAGGCAAGACTTTCGAGATGGTATCAGCCGCTATGGAGTCAAAGCGTTTAGGACTTTGCAACAAGTCGCTGTTCGTAGTCCCGAATCATTTGACGGAACAATGGGCAGCCGAGTTCTTACAACTCTATCCTGCGGCTAATATTCTTGTTGCAACGAAGAAAGATTTTGAAACGAAGAATCGTAAAAAGTTCTGTGGCAGGATTGCAACTGGAGATTATGACGCAGTTATTATCGGTCACAGTCAGTTTGAAAAGATACCTATGTCTGTTGAAAGGCAAAGGGCAATCTTAGAGCAACAGCTTCAGGAATTGACTGACGGCATTATCGACTTAAAGAAAAACCGTGGAGAAAACTTCTCTATTAAGCAGCTTGAAAAGTCGAAAAAGGCTGTGAAGTTGAAACTGCAAAAACTCAACGACCAAAGCCGTAAAGACGATGTGGTAACCTTTGAAGAACTCGGTGTGGACAGGCTCTTTATTGACGAGAGTCATTACTACAAGAACCTCTATCTTTATACCAAAATGCGTAATGTGGGCGGTATCGCACAGACAGAAGCACAGAAATCTTCCGACCTGTTTATGAAGTGCAGATACCTTGATGAACTTACAGGCGGTCGAGGAACGGTATTTGCAACCGGTACTCCTATCTCAAACAGTATGGTGGAACTCTATACTATTCAGCGATACTTGCAGTACAACACGCTCGTAAAAAACAACTTACAGCACTTCGACTCGTGGGCAAGTACCTTTGGAGAAACTGTAACAGCAGTTGAACTTACACCGGAGGGTACGGGATACAGAGCAAAAACACGATTTGCAAAGTTCTACAACTTACCAGAACTTATGGCAATGTTCAAAGAGGTTGCGGACATTAAAACAGCGGATATGTTGGCATTGCCTGTACCCGAAGCACACTTTCACAATGTAGCGGTCAAGCCGTCTGAAATGCAGAAAGAAATGGTTGCCTCTCTTGCAGAGCGAGCCGAGAAAGTTCGCAGCGGCGGTGTGGATTCAAGCGTTGACAATATGCTTAAAATCACAAACGACGGCAGAAAGTTGGCACTTGACCAGCGTATGCTCAATGATATGTTACCCGATTATGAGGGCAGCAAAATCAATGCCTGCGTTGACAACATCTATCGCATTTGGGAAGAAACAACAGACAAGAAATCAGCGCAGCTTGTGTTCTGCGACCTATCAACGCCAAAGAACGACGGTACTTTTTCGGTGTATAACGACATCAGAAAGAAGTTGATTGAGCGAGGCATTCCCGAAAGTGAAGTTCGCTTTATCCACGAAGCAGACACCGATGTTAAGAAAAAGGAGTTATTCCAAAAGACACGCAAAGGCGAAGTCAGAGTGCTACTCGGTTCTACTCAAAAGATGGGAGCCGGGACGAATGTTCAGGACAGGCTTATCGCACTTCACGATGTTGATTGTCCGTGGAGACCAGCAGATTTGGAGCAACGCAGCGGTCGCATTATCCGTCAAGGCAACTCAAACCCGGAAGTAGATATTTACCGCTATGTTACGGAACAGACCTTTGACGCATATCTCTATCAGCTTGTAGAGGGCAAGCAAAAGTTTGCAAGTCAGATTATGACGAGCAAATCTCCGGTCAGAAGTGCGGAAGATATTGACGAAACCGCACTTTCTTATGCCGAGATTAAAATGCTTGCAACCGGCAATCCGTATATCAAAGAGAAGATGGATTTAGATATTCAGGTACAAAAGTTGAAACTGTTAAAATCCAATTTTCTTTCTGAAAAATACGCTTTGGAAGATAAGATAATCAAATATTACCCGCAGCGTATCACTTCTCTTGAAAACCGCATAAACGGCTTAAAAGCAGATGTGGAAACTGCGAAGCAGCACCCGAAACCAACAGATGACCGCTTTATCGGTATGGAGGTTAAGGGTGTTTTTTATTCCGAAAAAGCAGAAGCCGGCAAAGCAATCATTAAAGCCTGCAAGCAGATGAACAGCCCCGACCCTATTCCTCTCGGCAAGTACAGAGGATTTGAAACGGAACTTCTTTTCAACACCACAGAGCGCAGCTACGAGGTTAGGATTAAAGGTGCGACAAGCAAAAACATTACGCTCGGCGACGACGCACACGGCAACATCACTCGTATTGACAACGGCATTGAGAAGTTTGCGGAGAGTTTAACCTTTGCCGAAAGCGAACTTGAAAACACTAAAGCTCAATTTGAAACTGCAAAGAAAGAAGTCCAAAAACCGTTTATCCAAGAGGACAAATTGAGGACTAAACTTGCAAGACTTGATGAACTCAATATCCTGCTCAATATGGACAAAACAGAAAATGAAATTGTCGGTGGCGAGCCTGATGAGGGCGAAGTGCCGACTACACGAAAGGAGAAAACTTATGAAAGATAATATGAAAGAAAAGGACTTGACGGTAGATTTCTTTTTCGGAAACGAGGAAATCAATCCGTTTAACGCACCACAGATGTGCGTTGTTCGTCGATTAAGTAATGCTTATCACGAACTGGAAAACGAAAAAATTCCGGCTAATAAGGCGGAAATCAATCTCAGAATTGCTAAACTCAGTTTCTATGAAGAACTCATTGACATCTGCATTCAAACCGATTTTTCACAGGCTGACATTATCGCTCTTTATGAGGAGGAAGACCTTGCGGAAATTGCTTGGCTTTTTTGGAATGATGTTAAGTGTCCGGTCACCGATGTTCTTTTGCTGATTGCGAAGCTCGCTTATTGTGATGAGATAAGCGATAAGGTAATCGACTTCCTTGTGTAAAGCGAGGTGGTTTATATGCCATATATCGCACCGGAGGTCATAACCGAAGCCAAGCGAATGGACTTATTGACCTATCTCAGAGAGTATGAACCGAACGAGCTTGTGAAGTATTCAAACAACACCTATACCACAAGAACCCACGACAGCTTGAAAATTTCAAACGGAAAATGGATGTGGTGGTCAAGAGGTATCGGGGGCAAATCTGCCCTCGATTACCTTATAAAAGTTCGTGGAATGGACTTCGTTGAAGCGGTTCAGACCATTATGGGTAATAGTTCAGTAAGGTCTCCGATACCCGAAAACACAAAAAGCTATAATAATCAACCGTTGCTACTCCCCGAAAGAAGTCCCACTACGGATGTGGTATTTGAATATCTTTTCGGGCGTGGCATTGATTACGAAATCATCAATTACTGCTTGGAAAAGGAACTGGTAATTGAATCGCTGCCGTATCACAATGTTGTTTTTATCGGCTACGACGAAAGCAATAAACCAAAGTATGCAGCTTACAGAGCCACAAATCAATCAAGACTTATGGGCGACTGCACCGGTAGCAAAAAGCAATATTCTTTCCGTCTTACTGCCGAAAACACCGGCGAGGTTCATTTGTTTGAATGTGCCATTGACCTACTCTCCTATGCAACTTTGATGAAGTTGGAGGGAAAGAATTGGCGACAGTTTAATCTTATTTCTCTTGCCGGGGTGTACTCGCCAAAGCAAAATATCGGGGACTCGAAAGTGCCTGTTACGGTTAGAAAATTGCTTGAAAAAGACAAGTCAATTAAGCGTATCATTCTCCATTTGGACAATGATATTGCCGGAAGAAAAGCAACCAAGGCGTTGCAAACTATTCTTACGGATAAGTATGAAGTCGTTGACGATCCGCCCAAGTGCGGAAAAGATGTCAACGACTTTCTTTGTGTCAAGTTAGGAATATCAAAGAAGCACGAAAGGAGTTTTGAAAGATGAATGTTGAAAGAATCAGAGAAATGTACCCGGAGGGAACGCAGATTATCCTTCAAGAAATGCAAGGCGAAAACCAAATGCCTTATGGTTTGAAAGGAACGGTTAAGTTCGTTGACGACGCAGGTCAAATCCATATGAGGTGGGAAAACGGCAGCTCACTTGCACTAAACATTGATGAGGATACCTTTGAAAAGGTTGAAACCTCTGAAAAGATTTCTGTCATTCTTATTGAACCGGGCAGGTATCCGAAGCTTATTGAAATTGAGGATACGCTGGAAGCAATGCAGGAAACCGTAGGCGGATATATTGAGGAATATATGCCGTTTGATGATGAGGTTGCAATCATTTGCAACGAAGAAGGCAAGATGAACGGTGCTGAACTCAACAGGGCAATTTATTCCGAACCTGAAAATGTTGAGATGAGTTATCAGCAGTTGAAAGCCTATTTGCGGCAGGCAGAAAAAGATAGAAGTCATACTGTCGGATATATTGTTTTTACAGCTGACAGCTTCGACAAATCTTATACAGAGGAAGAACGAACCTATGTTGTCGGCAGTAACAATAAGGCTTTCATCGAAGGTATGGGTGGATACTCTATCTATGCTTCTTCCCTTGACGGCTCGGATAAAAATGTGCGACTGGAAGCATATATGGCTGATGAATACGGTGGAAAGGACGGTTGGAAGATTGAAAAGTGCTATGTGAAAGACGAGAACAATCGTGAAATGCTGGACATTATTGCCGGCAAGTTTTTCATTGCCTATGCACCGATTGAGTCGGAGAAACTTCTCAGTATGCCAAAGGATTTGATGAAAAAGTATGAGGAGAAATTCAAGTATCCGGAGCGTTTTTATCAAACAGATAACGGCATTGTAGCGAAAGCGTATAAGCCGGTATCAAAGGATATGGAGAGATAAAGAGACAATCTCCGGGGCAACCCTACGAGTCTGCACAAACTTAGCAAACTTAGCGAGCAGACCATTTGGATAACCACAGGTTTCCAAACGGTAAAACTCGTTAGGGGTTGCCCCTAATACCCCAAAGAGAAAGGAGAGAAATTTTGCGAGAGATAGTATTAACAGTCGCCGGTTTAATCATCGGCGGTTTTTTCGGAGTTACTTTTATGTGCCTGTTTCAAATAAATAAGGACAGGCACTATTTTATTTCAAGAAAGGATGACAAAGAAAATGAGAAAAAGAAACATTCAGAAGATTGTTAGGCTCAGCCGTGATGAAGCACAGGACTTGCAGAAAAAAGCAAAGAAGGCTTGCCTTAGTGAAGCCGGACTTATCCGTTTGCTTCTCCGTGGTTACGAGCCGAGAGAAAAGCCCGACGAAAGATTTTACGATGTTATGCGTGAACTTTCCGCAATCGGTAACAACATCAATCAGCTTGCCGCAAAAGCAAACACGCTCGGCTTTGCAGACGCAACGCAGCTCAAAAAGGAAGCCGAGCGTTGGCACAAGTTTCAGGCTGATGTGGAGCGTACTTTTTTAAGACCCGATAAGAGCGATATGAAATGGCAGTAAGTAAATTGTGGTCGGTCACATCAAGGCTCGGTCAGGTAATCGACTATGCCGCCAATCCCGAAAAGACTGCGACAGACATTTACACCGAGGAACAGTATCAGGCTCTCCGTGATGTTCTCAGCTATGCAAAGGACGAAGAAAAAACCGAGCGTGAATTTTTCGTTGAAGGTATCAACTGCAATCCGCTTACAGCCCGTGACCAATTTGTATCGGTTAAACAGGCATACGGTAAAGAAGAAGGCATACAAGCCTACCACGGATACCTGAGTTTTAAGGAACAAGATATTTCGCCGGAGCTTGCACAGAAAATCGGAATGGAGTTTGTAAACGAAGTTTGGGGCAAAAGATTTCAAGCGGTAGTAACTACGCATTTGAACACAAAGCATTTGCATTGCCACTATGTAATCAACTCAGTTTCCTTTGTGGACGGTAAGAGATTATGGGGCGACGAAAAAGCGTGGTTCAAGTTTCGCTTGGTTGCAGATAAAATTTGCGAAAAGTACGGACTTTATTATAATCCAAATCCAAATCGCAGTAAGCAATCATCCTACTATTACAAACAGGAACAAGCCGGAATGCCGACTCGATACTCAATGACTCGTCAAGCCATAGACGAAGCGATTGCTCACAGCACGAACCTTAAAAGTCTTGATTATGCACTGACTCAAATGGGTTATGAGCATTGTTTGAGTGAAAGCCGTAAGTATTGGACGATTGTGCCGAAAGGATACAAAAAACCGATAAGGCTTAAAAATCTCGGTGAAGATTACACCGAAGAAGCAATCAAGCGTAGGCTTACTGAAAATCAAGGCGTACGCTTAATGCCGTTTACAAATCAGACGGTAGTCATCAGACAGTACCGACTGCCTACAAGAGAACACAAAATAAAAAAGGTCGGCGGACTGTATGGGCTGTATCTGCATTACTGCTACAAGCTCGGTTATCTGCCTAAATACAAAAAACAAAATACCGCAAGGCTTCATTACCTTCTCAAAGAAGATTTATTGAAGCTGGATAAAATCACACAGGAGACAAGGCTGCTCGGACGAGAAAATATTTCTACGGACGAACAGCTTTTCTCATATAAAGAGTCGGTGTTGTCGCAAATCAAAACTTTGACTGACGACAGAACGCACCTGCGAAAACAGTTAAGAAAAAAATTGAGTGATGATGAGCTGTCAAAGGTCAAAGAACAGATTTCAACAATCACCGGCAAATTGTGGACTCTCCGTAAAGAGGTCGGTCTTTGTGATGACATTGCCGAAAGGTCAAAGGTTATTGAAGCCAATCTTGAAACGGTAAGAGCCTACGAAGAAAAACAAGAAAGAAAGGAGCAAAACCGAAATGACAAATTCAGGTGACGCAGCAGAACAGGTCGTAAGATTATCTCTTGAAGGCTTTGAAGTTGCTGCTAAACTAACCGGTTCGGCTGCAAAGAATATTGCTATTCTTCTCGCTTCCGTGTTAAAGCAGGAAGCAACGCAGGCGAACAAGACAAGAGGTAAAGCCCGTCTTACCAATATGATTAAATCGGGCAAAGAGTTGAAAGTGTTTTCTATTCCGAATAAGGACTTAAAGAAATTCACCGAACAGGCAAAACGCTACGGCGTTCTTTACTGCGTGTTAAGGGATAAAAACACAAAGGGCGATAGTGTGCCGATTGATATTATTGCTCGTGCGGAGGACGCTTCCAAAATTCAGCGTATCGTTGAGAGATTTGAACTCGGTAAGGTTGATAAGGCTGCCATCGTTACGGAGTCGCAGAAAGCGGTTGAAAAACGAGAAGCCTTAGAAAAGGACAAGCCGACAAAAACCAAAAACGAAATCATTACCGAGGAAGCAACCCGAAAACCAATTCAGAAAGACGGGTACTCGCAATCAAACCCCACAGTCGCCAAGACGGACAAAAACCCTCCGTCAAGGCAAAACTCAGAGCCGGCAGATATGCGAACTGACAAGGGTGCTGTAAGCGACGGACAGAAAAAGCCGTCGGTCAAAGAAAAGCTCGACCGATATAAGGCTCAGTCCAAGCAACAGAAAGAATCGGAACGCAAAGAGCCGGAAGTCGATAAGACAAAGAGTAACTCTGCACCAAAGCAAACGGTACACAAACAGCCGAAAAACAAACCTAAGAAATCGAAAGAGAGGTAATTATAATGACAAACAATTTTACTCCTGCAAAGGCAGGCGGTCAGCGACCGAGACTTTCCAAAGAAGAATATGCCGAGAAGATGAGAAAAGAAAAAGAAGCCGTTTATCAAATGGCTGATGAAACCGCAACGGGGATTGTTGCAAGTCCTGAAAAGTTCAAGGCTTTTCTTGATACGCAGAGCCGACTTGACAGATACTCTGCTGTCAACGCTCTCCTCATTTTTAAGCAGCTGCCCGAAGCAAGTCAGCTTAAAAACTTTGACGATTGGAGCAAAGACAACATCAAAATCACGAAAGGTGCTAAGAGCATTTCTATTCTTGAACCTGTTGAATATGCAAAGCGTGACGGTACAACCGGAATTTCCTACAATGTGAAAAAGGTCTTTGATGTATCTCAGACAAATGGCAAACGACCGCCTGCGCCGACAGTCAACCGTGACCCTAAAGCACTCATTACCACAATGCTTGATTCTTCTCCTGTCAATGTGGAAGCGGCAGACGACCTGCCGTATCCGAATATGGCAGCATTCTATAACAACGAGGAACAGACCTTGTATGTTAAGCGTGATGTGGGCGACAGCGTAGCGGTTGCACAGTGCGTAGCACAGGAACTTGGTCACGCACAGCTTTCTATCAACAGCGACAGTTACAGCCGTTCCGATATGGGCTTTCAGGCGGTATGTATCGGATATATGCTTTGCAAAAAGTACGGTATTGATACGCAGAATTTTGCCATCAACCGTATTCCGGATAAGCTCGCTAACAAAGAACCAAAGGATATTCGCTATGAACTTTCCAAAACGAGAAATGCGATGGCGGATATTCATTCCCGTGTTTCCGATGAGCTTTACAAGAAAAAGCAGGCTCGCTCAAAAGACTATGAAAGATAAGAGGTTAGATTATGGTGAAAGAAGAAATGTATCATATAGCGTTGGATGATTACGAACACGGCATTATTATCCGTTCTCTCAACGATGAAAAAACGGACTTGATGAACGAGGGTAAATCCACCGACGCTGTCGATGACCTTATCATTAAGGTCGGAACTGCCCCAAAGAAAAAGTTCAAAGTTATCGAAAAGGAACGCTCTTGTGAATCGAGATAACGAAAGGCAGACTGCTGTTATTCTTTCCGTTATCGGTATTATCCCGGTCGTATGGCTGGCACTTTTGATTGCACCCTCTGTAAAAGGTGGATTGCCGGAAATTCTGCCAAGCCTTTTGTCGGCTTTTAACAAACCGTTCCATATTGAAGTTTGCGAGGACAGCTTAAAAACTGTCCTCGTTTTGCTTCTCTGTTACGGACTCGGTCTTGGAATTTACTTCTCAACACAGAGAAATTACCGAAGGCGTGAAGAACACGGCTCTGCTAAATGGGGCAACGCAAGAGCCGTAAATAAGAAATACAGACAGTCGCCGGATTCCGCAAACAAACTGATGACGCAAAATGTTTGTATCGGGCTTAATGCAAAGAAACATCGAAGAAATCTAAACACACTTGTATGTGGTGGTTCGGGTGCAGGTAAGACAAGATTTTACTGTAAACCTAATTTAATGCAATGCAACACATCGTTTGTTATTCTTGACCCAAAAGGCGAAATTCTGAGGGACACAGGAAAGCTTCTTGAAAGTAAAGGTTATGAAGTTCGTGTTCTTGATTTGATTTCAATGGAAAAAAGCCATTGTTATAACCCATTTGTCTATTTGCAGAATGATAATGATGTGCAAAAACTCGTGACGAACCTTTTCAAGAGTACCACTCCAAAGGGCAGTCAGTCCCAAGACCCATTTTGGGACACTTCCGCTTCAATGCTGTTGCTTGCTTTGGTGTTCTATTTGCACTATGAAGCACCGGAAGAAGAACAAAACTTCGCAATGGTTATGGAAATGCTAAGAGCCGGTTCGATTGAGGACGAGGAAGATACAAGACCTTCTCCCCTCGACGAATTGTTTGCCGAGCTTGAAATGAAAAATCCCGACCATATTGCTCTTAAATATTACCGTTCCTATCATTCCGGTGCGGCAAAAACATTAAAGTCCATACAAATAACTCTTGCGGCAAGATTGGAAAAGTTCAACCTTGAAAGTCTTGCTTCTTTAACCACGACAGATGAGCTTGACTTGCCGTCGCTTGGAGAAAAAAAGGTTGCTCTGTTTGCTTTGATACCGGACAACGACTCCAGCTTTAATTTCTTGGTATCTATTCTTTACACACAGCTGTTTCAGCAGTTGTTTTATGCTGCTGACCATATCCACGGCGGCTCGCTTCCCGTTCCTGTTCATTTTCTTATGGACGAGTTCGCCAATGTGAGCCTGCCCGATGATTTCGACAAGATATTGTCGGTTATGCGTTCCCGTGGGGTTTCTGTAAGTATCATCTTGCAGAACTTAGCACAGCTAAAAGCCTTGTTTGAAAAACAATGGGAAAGCATTGTGGGCAACTGCGATGAGTTCCTATATCTCGGCGGCAACGAGCAAAGCACTCATAAATATGTGTCTGAACTTCTCGGCAAGGAAACCATTGATACCAACACATACGGTAAGAGTTCGGGACGAAGCGGAAACTACTCAACCAATTACCAAATTTCAGGTAGAGAGTTACTTACTCCCGATGAGGTGCGTATGCTTGATAACCAATATGCCATTCTGTTTATTCGTGGAGAACGCCCGGTTATGGATTTCAAATACGATATTTTGAAACACCCAAATGTAGCGCTTACCACAGACGGTAAAGCTTCGGCTTACAAACACGGAGAAGTTACCGTCAAGCATTCGTCTATCTCTGTTCTTTCTCTTAACCCGAATGAGTTACCGGAGGAAAACTACGGAGAAACCACTTACGAACTTCTGTCCGATGAGGACTTTGAAGTAAATAAAAACATATATTAACGGAGGAATTTACAATGACTAATTTCAATAAGAACAACGAAAAGAAAACCACTCAGAGATTGCCTATGACCGGAAAGGTTAAGAAAGGCTTTCATACTTACTGCGCTGTTGTTACAGCAGCAACCCTTGTTTTCGGTATGAGCGTTACCGCTTTTGCCGCTAACGACCCGATTACCGTGGTAAATAACCTGTCTGACTTCATCTTCGGACTTATTCGTGCAATCGGTATGATTTTGCTCGGCTTTGGTATCGTTCAGGTCGGACTTTCTTTGAAATCTCACGACCCGTCTCAGCGTGCAAACGGTTTCTTGACCCTTGCCGGCGGTATCATTATTACCTTTGCAAAGGAAATTCTTAACCTCATTGCCGGTTAAAAGAACACAGTTATCAAAGGGGCATATCCGATTTTGGGTATGCCCCTTAATCTTTAAGGAGGTGCAAACAGATGAGTGATAACTGGGTAGTTCAAAACCTACAAAATGCCCTCGACACTTGGAACAGCAAGTTATCGGAAATATGGCAACTGCTTACCACTTCACCGCAGGACTTCAAAGGCGGAAGCATTTGGAATGTGATGGTAACAATCAACGGTGCGGTTCAGGCTATCGGACTTGCTTTGCTTGTTTTGTTCTTTGTTGTCGGTGTAGTTCGCACTTGCGGAAGTTTTACCGAAGTAAAGAAACCGGAACACGCATTAAAATTGTTTATCCGTTTTGCCATTGCCAAAGGTGTTATAACCTACGGCTTGGAGCTTATGCTCGCTTTGTTTAATATCGTACAAGGTACAATTTCAACCATAATGACATCAGCAGGATTTGGTACACCGAATCAAACGACACTGCCATCCGAAATGATAACCACCATTGAGGAGTGCGGATTTTTTGAAAGTATTCCGTTATGGGCTGTAACACTTATCGGCGGACTGTTTATCACAGTTCTCTCTTTCATTATGATAATGACGGTGTACGGACGATTTTTCAAACTGTATATGTACACGGCTCTCGCTCCGATACCGCTTTCAACCTTTGCCGGAGAACCGTCGCAGAATGTCGGTAAGAGCTTTATTAAAAGCTACTGTGCCGTTCTGCTTGAAGGTGCGGTAATTGTACTTGCTTGTATCATATTCTCCCTATTTGCTTCTACACCGCCGGTGGTTGACGCAAATGCAGCAGCCGTTACTCAGGTGTGGGCATATATCGGAGAACTCGTATTCAATATGCTTGTACTTGTGGGTGCGGTTAAGATGAGCGACCGTATTATCCGTGAAATGATGGGCTTGTAATCGGAGGTTTTGACTGAATGAAAAACAAAAACAGAACAGGTCGGCAGAAGTATATTCAGCCTGACCGCAAATGCAAAAACTGCGTATATAACGGCGGTAAAAGAAAAGGAGAGCGAGTTTGTCTTGCAGATACCTGTATCTATACTGCCGATAACCGCAGAGAAAGGAAAATTTAATGGAAGTTAAGATTAACAGAGAAATACGAAATTACACGGAATCAATGTTCTTTGGACTGTCGCTCAGACAGTTCATTTTTTCTGTTCTTGCTTGCGGAGTGGCGGTAGGATTGTACTTCTTACTTAAACCGCATTTCGGAACAGAAACGGTATCGTGGGTTTGTATTTTGGGAGCAGCACCTTTTGCGGCTCTCGGCTTTGTGAAATACAACGGAATGACTGCCGAGAAGTTTATATGGGCGTGGATTAAGTCCGAATTTCTTATGCCTAAGAAGTTGGTGTTTCACTCTACGAACACCTACTACGAACTTATGAAACCGACAATCGAACAAAAACAGAAGGAGGCATACAAGAACAATGATTAAAACCCTTACAAACCTGTTAAAACAGGATAAAGAAAAGTTTGTAGTTCCAAAGGGCGTACAGGATTGTATCCCTATTACCGCTATTTATGATGACGGCATTTTCCGTGTTGGAAAGGACAAATATTCGAAGTCTTTTAAGTTCACGGATATTAACTATGCCGTTGCAAGTCGTGAAGATAAAGAAGCAATGTTCCTTGAATATTCGGAACTTCTCAATTCTCTCGACAGCGGTGCTACTACAAAACTGACAATCAACAACAGACGGCTTAACCGTTTGGATTTTGAAAAAACAATCCTTATTCCCGAAACCGGAGATGACCTTGATGTTTACAGAGAAGAATATAACAAAATGCTTCTTGATAAGGCAACCGGTGCAAACGCCATCGTTCAGGATAAGTATGTTACTATCTCTATCAACAAAAAGAGCGTTGAGGACGCAAGAACATATTTTGCCCGTGTGGGTGCGGATTTGATTGCTCATTTTTCAAGGCTCGGAAGCAAATGCGTAGAACTTGAAACAGATGAACGACTTCGTATCGTTCACGACTTCTTCCGTGTGGGAGAAGAAACCGCATATCACTTTGATATTAAGGAAACCCGAAAGAAAGGACACGATTTTAAGGACTATGTTTGCCCCGACACAATGGAGTTTGAAAAGGACTATTTCAAGATGGGCGACCGTTACGGACGAGTTCTTTTTCTTCGTGAGTACGCTTCGTATATCAAGGACAGTATGGTAACTGACCTTACCGACTTGAACCGTAACCTTATGATGTCCATTGATATTGTGCCTGTGCCGACAGATGAAGCGGTAAGAGAAGCGGAAAGCCGACTTCTCGGTGTGGAAACCAATATCACCAACTGGCAGAGAAAGCAAAATCAAAACAACAACTTTTCCGCTACCGTTCCGTATGATATGGAACAGCAGAAAAAGGAAATGAAAGAGTTCCTTGATGACCTCACCACTCGTGATCAGCGAATGATGTTCGCTGTACTCACGCTGGTTCATACTGCGGACAGCAAGAAGCAGCTTGATGATGACACCGAAGCTTTGCTTACGGTAGCAAGACAGAACTTGTGTCAGTTTGCCGTTTTGAAATATCAACAGCCGGACGGACTGAATACTGCAATGCCGTTTGGTACACGCAAGATTGACGCATTCAGAACACTTACAACCGAAAGCCTTGCAGTCTTTATCCCTTTCAAGGTTCAGGATATTTACCACGAAAACGGTATTTACTACGGTCAGAATGTAATCAGCAAAAATATGATTATCGCCGACCGCAGACAGCTACTCAACGGTAACTCCTTTATCCTCGGCGTATCCGGTGGCGGTAAGTCCTTTGCGGCAAAGGGTGAGATTGAAAATATCATTCTTTCTTCCGACGCCGATGTTATTATTATCGACCCGGAGCGAGAATACTCACAGCTTGTTAAGGCTCTCGGTGGCGAGATTATCAATATTTCCGCTACTTCGCAGAGCCATATTAACGCTATGGATATGAACAAGGAATACGGCGACGGCGCAAACCCGGTAATTCTCAAATCTGAGTTCATTATGTCACTTTGCGAGCAACTTATAGGCGGAACAAATCTCGGAGCAAAGCAGAAGTCTATTATTGACCGTTGTACCGCAAGTGTGTACCGAGATTATCAGCAAAGAGGTTATACCGGTACTGTTCCTACTTTGCAGGACTTCCGAGCAGAACTATTGAAACAGGACGAGCCGGAAGCTAAAGAGATTGCTCTTGCCATTGAGCTGTTCACTAATGGCTCACTCAACACATTTGCAAAGCCGACCAATGTGGATACGCACAATCGCCTTATCTGCTATGATATTCTTGACCTTGGCAAGCAGCTTATGCCTATCGGTATGCTTGTCGTTCTCGACAGTATTTTGAACCGCATTACACAGAACAGAGCAAAAGGCAAACAAACCTTTATCTTCATTGATGAAATCTATCTTTTGTTCCAGCACGAGTATTCCGCAAACTTCCTGTTTACTCTTTGGAAGCGTGTAAGAAAATACGGAGCTTTCGCTACCGGCATTACACAGAATGTAGATGACCTTTTACAGAGCCACACCGCAAGAACAATGCTTGCAAACAGCGAGTTCTTGATTATGCTCAATCAGGCTTCTACCGACCGTTTGGAACTTGCAAAACTCCTTAATATTTCCGACCGCCAGCTTTCGTATATCACAAATGTTGACGCAGGACACGGACTTATTAAAGTGGGTAGTTCGCTTGTGCCGTTTGCGAATAAATTCCCGAAGAATACAAAGCTCTACAAGTTAATGACAACCAAACCGGGCGAGGGTGCATAACCCTTGCCTCATTTTTTACTCAGAAAGGAAACGCTTATGAAAAATAAAATCTATATTGCTTTAATCTGTGCTTTCAGCATTTTGTTTGCCGTCAGTTCCGGCTTTCTTATCAAGCACTATATCGACTCCAAAAAACAGGCGGAGATGTACGATAATTTGATTGAAACCGTTGAGAAAACAGATACCGAAAAAGATACAATGACGTATTCGCAAGACAAGTCGTTCTTGTCGGACTATCAGGATTTATATCTGCAAAACAACGATATGGTGGGGTGGATAAAGATTGAGGACACCAAAATCAATTATCCTGTTATGCAGTCAAAGGATAATCCGAATTTCTATTTGAAACACGGCTTCGACAAGGCGTATACCGACTACGGTTGCCCTTATATTCAGGAAAACTGCGATGTGGATATTCCGTCGGACAACCTCATTATCTACGGTCATAATATGAAGGACAGTTCAATGTTTTCGGGGCTAATGAAGTACACAGATAAGTCTTTTTGGGAAAGCCATAAGACTATTAGCTTCGATACTTTAACCGAGAAATGCGACTATGAGATTATCGCTGCATTTAAGACGGTGGTATATACCGACAGTCCCGAAAGTTTCAAATACTATCAGTTCATCAACGCAGATACGGGAGATGAATTTAATGCCTATATCACCAAATGCAAAGAACTTGCCTTGTATGATACGGGAGTAACCGCAGAATACGGCGACAAATTGATTACGCTTTCCACCTGTGAGTATTCCCGTAACAACGGAAGAATGGTTGTTGTTGCAAAGAAAATAGCCGAATAAGGAGGAATGAACCTTGTATGATTAGTTTCATAAATTTAGCAGTATTGTTTGCGGCTAAGGTTGCGGACAATGCCCTAAGTACAACAAAAACAATATTGGTACAGAGAAGTCGGTGGATACTTGCAGGCATTGCGGTTATCATATCCGACTTCATTTATTTTTGGATAACAAAGCGTGTTGTTTCGGCTGATAATGAACTGGCTATGCTTGTTGTTGCCGTTGCCGGTGGTGTAGGGTGTTCTCTCGCTTGCTTTATCAACGAGAAAATGTCAAAGGACAGAACCTATGTGAATGTGATTATGTCCGATGACCTTGAAGAAATGAAGCGTTTGCGAGATTTTCTTGCACAGCACCACATTACGAATGTTGCAAGCGACAGCTACACCCTTGACTGGAACGCAAAGACAATCTCTATAACCGCTTATCCCGAAACAAAAGCAGAAAGCCGATTGATTAACGAGTTTATTGCCGACAGCTCGACAAAATTCAAAAGAGTTATTCAACCGGCTTAGAAAGGAGGTTCAGCGTGGCTGATATAAAGACAAGAGATACCGTCAAAGGCACGATAAAGACCTTGGATAAAGCAACCGTTGCCGGTCAGAAAATGAAAGAGGCATATATCGCCACAAAAGAGAAAGCGGAACGCTCTGTCAATGCCAATGAAAACACGGCAGAAGAATATGCCGCCGACAAAGTGCAATCCGGTGTTGATGAAATCTCCCACGATGCTGTTTACGCATTTGATAAAGCCGGTCGAAAAGGTGTCAGAGAAACCAAACGGAATATTCAATCTGCAAAAGACGGCTTTCAGCGTTTTAAGCAGCAGCGAGCCGAGCAGTCATTGAGAAAGCAGACCGCACAGAATACCAATTCTGCGATTAAGACTGTTGATACGGCTGAAAAGACAATTAAGCAATCGGCAACTTATTCGGGCAAGAAAACAATTAAATTTGCCGGGAAAGAAGCTGCAAAAACAACGCAGAAATCCGTTAAGACCGCCGAGCAGACTGCAAAAGCGGCGATAAAAACAAGCCAACAGACAGCGAAAGCCGCACAGAAAACAGCACAAGCCACGGTTAAGACTTCGCAGAAAGCGGCACAGGCGGCTAAGGCAACCGCCAAAGCAACGGCAACTGCTGTAAAAGCAGCAGCCAAAGCTACCGTTGCCGCAGTAAAGGCGATTATAGCAGCAGTGAAAAGTCTTGTCGCTGCAATAGCAGCCGGAGGTTGGGTCGCCGTTGTTGTGATTATAGTATTATGTCTTGTAGGGTTAATTGCCGGTTCAGTTTATGGCATTTTCTTTTCAGGGGAAGATTCCGGTACAGGAATGTCAATGCAGACTGTTGTGCAAGAAATCAATCAAGAATACGATGACCGATTAGAACAAGAAAAGAACTCCGTAAGTTATGATGTTCTTGAAATGAGCGGTAGCAGAGCTGTATGGAAAGATGTTCTTGCGGTCTATTCCGTTAAAGTGAATACAAATGCCGATAATCCGATGGAGGTTGCCACGGTTGACGATACTAAGAAGCAACTGTTGTCGGATATTTTTTGGGAGATGAACAGTATTTCTTCCCGAACCGAAACAAAGTCTCATACCGAAATCGAAGAAAGCGACGACGGACACGGAAATATCGTAGAGACGGAAACCACCGTAACCGAGACATTCCTATATATTACTGTATCCCATAAAACCGTAGATGAGATGGCGACTGCCTATGGTTTTAATGAGGAGCAAAAAGATTATCTTGCCGAGCTTTTGAAAGATGAAAACAATCAGCTATGGTCGCAAGTCCTTTACGGTATCGGTTACAGTGATGACCAAATCGTATCTGTTGCCTTGTCGCAGGTCGGAAATGTCGGAGGTCAGCCTTACTGGTCTTGGTACGGATTTGACTCCCGTGTGGAATGGTGTGCTTGCTTTGTTTCTTGGTGTGCTAATGAGTGCGGATATATTGACGCCGGTATTATTCCGAAATATGCCGGTTGTGTGAATGGCGCTCAATGGTTCAAAGACCGAGGACAATGGGCAGACCGTAATTACGAGCCTGCACCCGGAACAATCATTTTCTTTGACTGGGAGGGCGATGGAGAAACCGACCACACAGGCATTGTGCAAAAATGCGAGAACGGAATTGTTTATACCGTTGAGGGTAATTCCGGTGATGCTTGCAGACAAAGACAATACGCAGTCGGTAGCAGCAGTATCTACGGATACGGTATCCCGGCGTATTAAAAAAGATGGCTGCTCATTTGAGTAGCCATCGAGTACATATTAACTTTCAAAATCATAATTTCCGAAATTGATGATGTTCAAGCCTTTCTTCTTTGCTCTTTCATAAGTCTTTGCAGCTCCGCCCCATCCGTGATTAACAAAGCATATAGCGTAGCTTGCGTTATCCACCATAAACTTATTCCTTGCAGGAATGGCGGCTTTGAAGTGATATTTTTCAAAATCATCGGGATATATTATCGAATCGAACAACTCTTGATTATATACATTGAAAGACAGGTAAGGGATAACGAGATAGTTATTTATGTTAGGATATTGCTTTTTGACTTCATAAACACAACGACCACATAAACGGTCAAACCCGCCTTGTCCTCCACTTAAAAAATCAGTAACGCCTTTATCTATAAGTGAAACAATGGCTCCTTTAATCTGTTCACTTGTTACTCCGTAGCATTCATTATGCCCTATAAATACAGCCGTATTTTCTTTACTCATACTATACCATCCCCCGTGTTTAATACAGTATAGCATAAAAAAGTCAAAAAATCATCACTATTGGTTATTATTACTTCCAAATGGTGTGTGTATGTTTTGGCTAACCCAATCTATACTATTAGTGATAGAAGCATACCAAGGGGGGTGATGAGATGAAACTCGCTACAATCGGCAAGAACGTCAGAAAATATCGACTGATGAAAAAATTACGCCAAGAAGATTTAGCGGAGAAAGCAGGATTGACTACTAACTATATTGGTATGGTAGAAAGAGGCGAGAAAATCCCGTCACTTGAAACATTTATAAAGATACTCAATGCATTGGGCGTATCTGCTGATATGGTTTTGAGTGAAGTTTTGGATACCGGATACACTGTTAAAAACTCAATGTTGAATGAGAAACTTGAAAAACTCACTCCTGAAGATAGAGATAGAATTTATGAGGTGTTAGATACGCTCATAAAACAATCAAAGCAAATATTACCGTAAACTCAAAAGCTCGCCTTCGTAGGCGGGCTTTTCTTCGTTTACTAACCATTTGGAACTCACACTGATGAAGGGTGATAAGGTCGCTTAGTTTGTCCAAATATCGGGCAATTGCTTTTTGTTCAGCCTTTGACGGATACACAAAACCGAGAGTTAGAAACTCCTCGTAGCTTATACTGCGCCCATCACGGATGCCATAGGTTACTGTTTCTAATCGCCGGATAAACGACTTAGAGGTAAACACATATTTCCAATACTCTGAGTCGTGCTTTTCAGGCTCAGAAAAGCCAAAAACCGTGTAAGCAGGCGAGGTTATTCCTTCTATTGTAGAATGAGCGAACCCACCTTGAAAAGAACGAAGGTGTATAACAAACTGCCCCGGCAATACTCTTTTATAGCCGGCTTCATTTTTCTTGTCGTGGAATATATTGATGCTGTTTTCATCTCTGCGAATCATTCCACGGTCTTGTGTTGCTGACAAAACAGGAAGTTCCGGATAACCTTTATCCGCAGTTGATACAAACAGCTCTTTTGCCTTACGCTGTTCCCAAGTTATTGTCTAATCAGTGTGAACAGCAAAATTTATACGCTTCCATTTACGCTGATGAAGGGTGATAAGGTGGTCGAGGTTGGCGAAATATTGACCAATAATCTTTTGCTCTGCCATTGTTTTCGGCATCATCAGCTCCATATTCGCCATTTGTTTTCCTGATACCTCAACGAAAGTTGAGCCAGCTCCGACTGTTTCTCCGTACTGTTTTAATTCCTCTGTTCGTGAGAAAATAAAGTATGAGTCTAACTCGCCTTTGTGCGGAACTATGGATTGAAAGCCTTGATTAGTACAGCCTTTTCGGGTCAAAATAGCGGTTTTTCCTATTCCAGCACGGGAGGTAAACAGTACAGTCCCAACGGGTAGCATTTTTGCTGAACTGTGATTATATCCTTCCTCTGTTATCTTTCGCTGGCTTGAAGTGAGATATATTTGCTCTGCGATTTCAGCAGGAACATACCAATCAATATCACCATCCCAAAAGTCTGAAACGCCTGTGCTTGGCGTTCCGCCGCCAACTATATCAGCCAGTTCTCCCAACTTACGCTGTTCCCAAGAAAGACTGTAACTTGCTGCTATTTGTTTTTTACATAGCAATTTATACAAGTACGAAAAAATGTACTTTCGGCTGAAAAATTGCATATTTATTGAATTTATCAGATTTCTATGGTATAATATTTACACTTACACTTTAACAGAGAAAGGGTGCAATAGATGGCTGTTAGTTATAAAAAATTGTGGCATATTCTTCTTGATAGAAATATGAAGAAAAAAGACTTAGAAAACTTAGCGGGTTTAAGTCATTACACAATGAGCAAAATGAGCAGAGATGAAAATGTTAATACCGAGGTACTCGGTAGAATATGTAAGGCACTTGATTGTAAAGTAGAAGATATTATGGATTTTATTCCGGAAGAACAAAACTAAGTCCGTCTTATAGTACACGGTATTTGATAAAATTAGAATAATTAGCTTTATACGGAGGTTTCTAATGAACAAACAACAATTAGCCGCTAAGATTTGGGAGTCTGCAAATAAAATGCGTTCAAAAATCGAAGCGAATGAATATAAAGACTATATTTTGGGATTTATTTTCTATAAATTTCTTTCTGAAAAAGAAGTTAAATATCTTAAAGCAAATGACTGGACAGACGAGTATCTCCCGGAATTGACCGAAGAAGATACAGAAACTGTTGAGAGCATTCAAAAAAATTTAGGCTATTTTATTTCCTATGATAACTTGTTTTCAACTTGGCTTGCAAAGGGAAGCGATTTTAGCGTTCAAGATGTTCGTGACGCTCTTTCTGCTTTTAGCCGTTTAATCAATCCTACACATAAAAAAGTTTTTGAGGGCGTTTTTGATACACTTCAAACAGGCTTGTCAAAATTGGGAGATAGTGCATCTTCACAGTCTAAATCTATCAGCGACCTTATTCAGCTTATCAAAGATATTCCTATGGACGGTAAGCAAGGCTATGACGTTCTTGGCTTTATTTATGAATACTTAATTGAGAAATTTGCTGCAAACGCAGGTAAAAAAGCCGGTGAATTCTATACTCCTCACGAAGTATCTTTACTTATGTCCGAGATTGTTGCTAATCATTTGAAGGACAGAGAAAAAATCGAAATATTTGACCCTACAAGCGGTTCAGGCTCACTTCTTATTAACATTGGTAAGAGTGCCTCTAAATATATTGAGGGCGACAATAAAGTAAAATATTACGCTCAAGAATTAAAACAAAATACATATAACCTTACCCGTATGAATTTGGTTATGCGTGGTATTGAAGCCGATAATATTGTAACTCGCAACGGCGATACTTTGGAGGATGACTGGCCGTATTTCGACGAAAACGACCCGACAGGAACATATAACCCGCTTTATGTTGATGCTGTTGTTTCCAATCCTCCGTATTCTCAGGCTTGGAACCCTACCGATAAAGAGACTGACCCTCGTTACGCAGGTTATGGACTTGCGCCAAAGGGTAAGGCAGACTATGCCTTTTTGTTGCACGACCTTTACCACATTAAGCCTGACGGAATTATGACTATTGTTCTTCCTCACGGTGTTTTATTCCGTGGCGGTGAAGAAGGTGAAATCCGTAAAAATTTAATTGAAAAAAATAAAATTGACACCATTATCGGCTTGCCTGCAAATATCTTTTATGGCACAGGTATTCCGACTATAATTATGGTCTTGAAACAAAAGAGAAGCAATACCGATGTTTTAATTGTTGATGCCTCAAAAGGATTTGTTAAAGAAGGTAAAAATAATAAACTTCGGGCTTCGGATATTAAGAGAATAGTTGATGTTGTAACACGCAGAGAGAGCGTTGAAAAGTATTCTAAAGTTGTCAGCCGTGATGAAATCAGAGCGAATGACTATAACTTAAATATTCCGAGATATGTTGACTCCTCAGAGGCTGCCGAGTCTTGGGATATTTACGCTTCTATGTTTGGTGGTTTTCCGATTTCCGAGATAGATGAACTTAAAGAATATTGGAGAGCGTTCCCCGCACTTCGTTCTGCCTTGTTTGAAAATACATCTTCAGAGTATTGCAAGCTCATTGTTGATGATATTAAAAAGGCAATTAAAGAACACGCTGATGTTAAGAATTTTGAAAGTGAATTTCAGACTGTTTTCGGCAATTTTGATGAGTATTTGTATGACGAGTTAATTGCAAAAATGGATAGCCTTAGCATATCCAAAACAGAGGAAATTTTGGCAGACAACATTTTTGCAAGAATGACCGATATTCCGTTAGTTGATAAGTATGAAGCGTATCAACTTCTTGACGATGATTGGACTAAAATTGCCGTTGATTTGGAAATTATCCAAACCGAGGGTTTTGAGGCAACAAAAGTTGTTGACGCCAATATGGTAGTCAAGAAAAAAGGCAATGTTGAGCAAGAAGTACAAGAGGGTTGGAAGGGACATATTATTCCTTTTGAACTTATACAGAGTACAATTCTTGCCGAGGACAGCAAAGCAATAAAAGAAAAAGAAAACAGACTTTCTGAAATTACTTCTGAGTACGAAGAAATACTTGATACGCTTTCGGAAGAAGAAAAAGAGTGCGACTTTGTAAAAGAGGATAGCTTTGTATTTGCTGAAATCAATAAAGCATTGAAGTCGGATAGTATTGAAGCAGAAACAAAGGAAAAACTTAAGTCTGTTGCGGCACTTAATACAGAAGAAAAGGCTTTGAAATCAGCAATTAAGACTGAAAGTGCATTACTTGAGAAAAAAACCAAAGATACTATTGAGGGTTTGTCTGACGAGCAGGTTATTGAACTTCTTAAAGAAAAGTGGATTAGACCGCTTATTGAAAACCTTATGCAGCTACCCGATAGTATTGTATCTGAATTGGTCTCAAAACTTGAAGCACTTGCAAAAAAATACGAAACTACATTTGCAGAGGTGGAAAGTCAAATCGAAGAAACGGAAAAATCTCTTTCTGCTATGATAGACGACCTTGACGGTAGTGAATTTGATATGCTTGGATTGGCAGAACTGAAAAAATTGCTTGGAGGTAGTGCAAAATGACGAAAAAATCAGACACTCCGGCAATTAGATTTAAGGGCTTTACAGACACTTGGGAACAGCGTAAGCTGGGAGAAGTGCTTATAAGCCTGCAAAACAATACCCTTTCAAGGGCTGATTTATCATCCGAGGAAGGGATTGCAAAGAATATTCACTACGGGGATATTTTGGTTAAATTTGGTGAAGTGATAGATGTGAAAACTGAATCACTTCCTATGATTTCAGACGAAACAGTTATAGCTAAATACAAGTCATCATTTTTACAAAACGGTGATGTTATTGTTGCGGATACCGCAGAGGATGAAACCGTAGGAAAATGCACAGAAATAGCGGGATTAAGTGATGAAATTGTAATTTCAGGACTACATACAATACCTTACAGACCATTACAAAAATACGCTCCCGGCTATCTTGGATATTATATGAACTCGGCATCTTTTCATAACCAATTATTACCTCTTATGCAAGGAATAAAAGTTACTTCGATTTCAAAAACCGCATTGCAAAATACAGACATTTTATATCCAAAATCAGCGACTGAACAGGCTGCTATCGGCACATATTTCCGTAACCTTGACAACTTTATCACCCTTCATCAGCGTAAGTATGACAAATTGACCAATGTCAAAAAATCTATGCTTGAAAAAATGTTTCCCAAAAACGGTTCAAATGTACCCGAAATTCGTTTTAAGGGATTTACTGAAGCTTGGGAACAGCGTAAGTTGGGTGATGTAGTCAAAGAAATAACTCGTAATGATCCCGAATCGGAAGCACCCATAATGATGATTACGGCAAACAATGGCTTCATTGAGCAATCTGAAAGATATGCTTTTAATAACGCCGGAGAAAGTTTGAAGAAGTATATTCTTCTCAAAAAAGGTGAGCTTGCTTACAATCACGGGGCTTCCAAGTTGCGTCCATACGGTTCTTGTTTTGCATTGACAACAGCAGAAAACGCCCGTATTCCCTTTGTTTATCACTGCTTTTCTGCTGAAAATCAAAATGCAGAGTTTATGTCAATAGAGTTAAATGGTGCTGAGATTGAAAACCAACTTCGCAAGATTGTATCATCCGGTGCAAGAATGGACGGCTTGTTAAACATCTCGTTTGATGAATACACTTCCGTGTCAGTCTTATTGCCCGGTACTGAGGAACAAGACTGTATAGCCGACTTCTTTCGCCAACTCGACAACCTTATCACCCTTCATCAGCGTGAGTTGGAAAAGTTGAAAAATATTAAAAAATCGTGCCTTGAAAATATGTTTGTTTGATAGTTAGGGGGAAATGAAATGGTTTTTAATAAAGAGTCGGATTTTGAGGAAGCTCTGATTAAAATACTGTCTGAAAAAGGATGGGAAAAAGAAGTTCTTAAAAACTATTCTGAACAAGATTTGTTGCAAAACTGGGCAAATATACTCTTTGAAAACAATAGAGATATTGACAGATTGAACGATTACCCTCTGACAGACAGCGAAATGCAACAAATTTTAGAGCAAATCGAAACTCTTAGAACACCATTAAAATTAAATGGGTTTATTAACGGAAGAAGTGTGTCTATCGTCAGAGATAATCCGGATGATAAGTTGCACTTTGGTAAAGAAATCAGCTTGAAAATTTATGACCGCCGTGAAATTGCAGCAGGTCAGAGCAGATACCAAATAGTTCAACAACCAAAATTCCCCACAAAATCAAAACTGTTGAACGACCGCCGAGGCGACTTAATGCTACTCATCAATGGTATGCCTGTTATACATATTGAGTTGAAGAAAAGCGGTATTCCGGTAAGTCAAGCTTACAATCAAATTGAGAAGTATTCACACGAAGGAATATTCAGTGGTTTATTCTCTTTGGTGCAAATTTTTGTCGCAATGGAACCTAACGAGTCGGTTTACTTTGCCAATCCGGGTCCGGACGGTAAATTCAATCCCGATTACTATTTCCATTGGGCTGATTTCAATAATGAACCTATAAACGAATGGGATAAAGTTGCTTCAACTTTACTTTCTATTCCTATGGCACACCAGCTTATAGGCTTTTATACGGTTGCCGATGATTCTGACGGTGTATTGAAAGTAATGCGTAGTTATCAGTATTTTGCGGCAAGTGCCATTTCAGATAAGGTTGCCAAAGCCAAATGGGAAGGTAACAATCAACTCGGTGGCTATGTGTGGCACACCACCGGTTCAGGCAAAACTATGACCAGCTTTAAGTCTGCTCAGTTAATTGCAAGCTCTAAAGATGCGGATAAAGTTATTTTCCTTATGGACAGAATAGAACTCGGCACACAATCACTTAAAGAGTATCGTGGCTTTGCCGATGAAAATGAGTCTGTTCAAGCTACTGAAAATACAAAAGTTTTAATAACAAAATTAAAAAGTTCAAACCCTGCTGATACATTGATTGTTACTTCTATTCAAAAGATGAGCAATATAAAAGATGAAGCAGGAGGATTGAATGCTCGTGATATTGAACTTATAGGCGATAAGCGTATTGTGTTTATCGTTGATGAAGCTCATCGCTCTACTTTTGGCGATATGCTGATTACTATCAAAAACACATTTCCTAAAGCAATGTTTTTCGGTTTTACCGGCACACCGATTCAAGATGAAAATCAAAAGAAAAAGAACACAACGACTACTGTGTTCGGAAATGAATTACACAGATACAGTATTGCCGACGGTATCAGAGATAAGAATGTTCTTGGATTCGACCCTTATAAAGTATTAACATTTAAGGATAAGGATGTTCGCAAAGTAGTTGCCTTAGAAAAAGCAAAGGCACAAACCGAAGAGGAAGCAATTTCCGACCCTGTTAAAAGCAAAATATATTATAAATATATGGATTCAAGCAAGGTTGGAATGGTCGGTCATTTTGATGAAAAAGGCGACTATATAAAAGGTATTGAGGATTATATACCAAGTGTTCAATATAAGACCGAAGAACATACCAAAACAGTTGTAAAAGATATATTGGAAAATTGGACTACACTCAGTCACAATAGCAAGTTTCACGCTATTTTTGCTACAAGTAGCATTCCGGAAGCAATTGACTATTATAGATTGTTCAAAGAAATGAAGCCGGAACTGAAAGTTACAGCCTTATTTGACCCAAGCATTGATAACAATGGAGGAGTTCAATTTAAGGAAGATGGACTTGTGGAAATAATAAGCGACTACAATGAAAAGTACAGCCAAGATTTTACTATTCCTACATTTGCTAAAATGAAAAAGGATATAGCAGCTCGTCTTGCACATAAAAGACCGTATGAAAGAATTGTAAACGAGCCTGCAAAACAAATTGATTTACTTATTGTTGTTGACCAAATGCTTACGGGATTTGATTCTAAGTGGATTAACACCTTGTATATGGATAAAGTCCTCCAATATGAAAATATCATTCAAGCATTTTCTCGTACAAATCGTTTGTTCGGACCGGATAAACCATTCGGTACTATTCGTTATTATCGAAAGCCTCACACTATGGAGCGAAACATCAACGCTGCTGTAAAACTATATTCAGGCGACAAACCTCTTGGCTTATTTGTTCAGCATCTTGTTGAAAACTTAAAGCGGATGAACGAACTCTATGACGGTATTTTCGATTTATTCCACAACGCAGGAATTGAAAACTTTGAAAAACTGCCAACCGATACTACGATTTGTAGAAAATTTGCAAAAGATTTTAATGAGTTCAATGAATATTTAGAAGCTGCAAAAATACAAGGTTTCAAATGGGACATTACTTCTTATGTTGACGAAACAACTGGAGAAGTCGTTGATGTAACCATAGATGAAAACACATATTTGATATTGGCTCTTAGATATAAGGAATTGTCCGGCGGTACTGGAGGTACAGACGGTGGTGATGATGTTCCGTATGACCTTGTGGGCTACATTACCGAAATTGATACAGGCTTAATCGACTCGGATTATATGAACTCTCGTTTTGACAAATACATTAAATTGCTAAATGCCGAAGGAACAACACAAGAAGCGATAGAGCAAGCGGAAACAGAGCTTCATAAAACATTTGCTACACTTTCTCAAGATGAGCAGAAATATGCTAATATTTTCCTGCACGATATTCAAAGAGGTGATGTTATTGTCGAGGAAGGTAAATCATTGAGAGATTATATCAATGAATACCTGTACAAAGCAAGGAATGACCAAATTCACAGAATTGCTATTGCGTTAGGCATAAATGAAGATTTGCTCAGAAATATTATGAGCTTGAAGCTTAACGAAAACAATCTCAATGAATTTGGCAGATATGATGAGTTGAAAAAGACTGTCGATAAAGCAGTAGCAAAGAATTATTTTGAAAAAATAGAGGGAACTAAAATAATACCACCCAAAGTCAATGTAAAAGTTGACAAGTTACTTCGTGATTTTATTATCAACGGCGGTTATGAAATTCCAATGCCGACAGATGATGAATAATCAAGTGCTTATTTGAGTCAAGGGGTTATCCCCTTGGCTCTTTTTTTCGTTATTCTTGGGAACAGCGTAAGCTCGGTGATATTGGTAAAGCTCGCTCTGGAGTAGGATTTCCCGACGCCGAACAAGGAGGGGTAACCGGTATACCGTTCTTCAAAGTTTCCGATATGAACTTAGGCGGCAATGAGAATGAAATGACTGTTGCTAATAACTATGTTACAGCAGAGCAGATTGCTGTTCACAGGTGGTCGCCTATTACAGAATTGCCAGCTATTTTCTTTGCAAAGGTTGGAGCTGCTGTGATGCTAAATCGCAAGCGTTTATGCCGTTTTCCGTTCCTTTTGGACAACAACACAATGGCGTATTCTCTCAGCTCAACGAAGTGGGACGCAGACTTTGCAAAGGCTCTCTTTGGAACAGTTGATTTGACTTCCTTGGTTCAAGTTGGAGCGTTACCGTCCTACAATGCCGGAGATGTTGAATCAATGAAAATATATCTACCGAGCCTTTTAGAGCAAGAGCAAATTGGCGGTTTTTTCAAACAGCTCGACGACCTTATCACCCTTCATCAGCGTGAGCCAACTTAATTACAGGAGGATTTTATGCTGAATAACATAAATAAAACAGACTTATTTTATGACTACTACGCTCAGTGGATAACGGTGTATAAGGAAGGGGCGATAAGAAAGGTTACTATGGATAAATATCTGCTTACGCTTTCGTGGATAAAACGATTAGCGCCGGAATTGAAAGTATGCGAGCTTTCAAGAATTACATATCAAAAATTGCTTAACGATTATGCTAAACTGCACGAAAGACAGACAACAATGGATTTTCATCATCAACTTAAAGGGGCAGTGCTTGATGCTGTTGACGAAGGACTTATTGAACGAGACCCGACGAGAAAAGCCATTATTAAAGGCAAAAAACCAAGGCAAAAGAAAATTAAATATCTCAATCAATTTGAGCTGCACAAATTATTGTCAGTACTGGAGCTTAACCAAGAACTTAATTGGGATTGGTTTATTCTATTAGTTGCGAAAACAGGAATGAGATTTTCTGAAGCTTTAGCAATAACGCCAAATGATTTCGATTTTTCGAAGCAGTCGTTATCAATTAACAAAACTTGGGATTATAAGGGCAACGGAGGCTTTATGCCAACTAAAAACCAATCTTCTGTTAGAAGAATACAGATAGATTGGCAACTGATAATTCAGTTTTCGACATTAGTTAAAGACCTACCGCAAGATGAACCGATTTTTATTTCGGGAAAAGTATATAATTCTACCGTGAATGATATTCTTACGAGACATTGTAAGAAAGCCGGAATTCCAATAATATCAATTCACGGTTTGAGGCATACACACGCTTCACTGCTTTTGTTTGCTGGAGTATCAATAGCAAGTGTTGCACAAAGATTAGGACATTCAAGTATGACAACAACGCAAAAAACTTATCTTCATATTATTCAAGAACTTGAAAACAAGGATGTAGATTTGGTGATGCGTTCGTTATCAAGTTTGAATTGACGACAACCGCTTACGCTGATGAAGGGTGATAAGGTTGTCGAGTTGGCGAAAGAAGTCACTAATGGCTTGCTGTTCAATCAGACTTGGAAGCCAAGTCTTTAATTCAGAAAACTCTGTTCGATTCACGATTTGCATTGTTCCGGCAGCTGCGGAGCTTTTCATTTTTGCAGACCACAACGCACTTTCTGTTAAAAGAAAATAAGGGTCACACTCGTTCTCATTCGGGGTTAATCCGTTAATCTGTTGATTGAAACTGCCCGTATTTCCAAGCATTGTGTTCTTTCCGATACTCGCAATGCAGGTTACAAGTATGGTGTTTTTCGGAACAACACGACCGACTTGTTGCCCTAAGTCACTCAATTTCCTTGCACTTTCAAATGTGATGTTTTCGCATATATCAGTTGGAGTAACCCATACGATTCCATCATCTGAGTAGTAGTCAGGAATAGATGTTGATGGGGTGCTACCAGTCGTAATTGTTCCTAACTCCCCCAGCTTACGCTGTTCCCAAGAAAGAGCGGAATTTAAGGACATAAAAAAGACCGTCAGATCTCAAATGAGACTTGACGGTCTTATATTTTATGATTGTATTTAAGAAAGTCGTTTCGGTGGTCTTGCTTCCGAAGTTGGTAGCCTTGCGCTATGAGCGTATCTACTTTCAAAGCAATCAGGTTGATGTCAGAACTCATTGCTCGTGCAATTTGCTGAATGTCGTAGCCGTTTTCAATGTACTCCAAAATGGTGTCATCAGGCAGCGAAGCCTGAGAAGCAAAGATATTTGCTTCATACTCCATACGGTTTTCTCGCATATCGAATATATTAAATTCTTTGAAACCACCTGCCGCAACAGCTTCTTGCCTATGAAGAATATCGTGACCGATTTCGTGCCACAGTACTATCTGTTCCACGACAGGGTGCATACCGTTTTTGAGAAAGATAAAGCGGTTCTTTAATATGACCTTATATGCTCCACGCTGTTTGTCGAAGTTCCGATAGATGATATTTATGCCAAGCTCTTTTGCCACCCGGTAAGGGTTGCGAGTGCCACAGCGGTCAATGAGCCTGTTTACGATTTTTACAATCTCAGCCGTAGTGTAATATCCCAATTCGGCTCACCTCCTTGTAGGATAATTGTACCTGATATTTACCCTATAATAAAGTATAAACTAAATACTGTCCCATAAAGCGGACTTAGTTTCACTTCGAGGATTGCTCGTCTTTGCGATATTTCTTCGGGGTGTATTTTTTATTGTTCTTTTTGGCAATAAGATATGCTTCCTGAATAGCGTCAACCATCTCACGCATATCTTCGTCAGCCAATTCGCCGCCGGCAAACAGACCGGTTACTTCTGCGAGTAATTCCTGAGCCTGCTTTGCCCCTCTGCGTCCATATTTATCTTCAACCTCAGCGATAAATGCGTCATCTTCCGAAAGCAGATAGTTTACATTTTCGCCGAGGGCTTCTGCCAATGCTTTATATCTTTCCATTCCTCTTGGACGGGATTTATCTTTTTCATAAGAACAGATTACACGAACGGTAACGCCTATTTTATTAGCCAACTCTTCCTGAGTAAGACCGAGTTTAGTTCTTCCGGCTTTGACTTTTTCACCGAATGTCATCTTTGCGTTCACTCCTTAATTAAGAATTTGTAGTTTAACTTCTTGTTACCTCTTGACATTTGTACTTGAACTGCGTATAATAAGAAACAGGAAGTTGAACTACACATAGTTTACATTAAACTTCCTAAAAAGTCAAGGGGGTTCTGAAATAATGCGAAACATACTTCATTGCGATATGAATAATTTTTATGCCAGCGTTGAATGTATGCTCGACCCCACATTAAAGAAGTATCCTATTGCTGTTTGCGGTTCGGTCGAAGAACGACACGGTATTGTGCTTGCGAAGAATTACAAGGCAAAAGCATTTGATGTCAAAACGGGCGATGCAGTATGGCAAGCCAAACAGAAGTGCAAAGATTTGGTAGTAGTACCGCCACATTATGAGGAGTACATAAAATACTCAAAGCTCGCAAGAAGCGTATATGAGCGATATACAGACCAAGTTGAACCGTATGGTATGGATGAGTGTTGGTTGGATATTAGTGGGACAGAGAAGATTTTCGGCTCGCCGGAAAAGGTGGCAAATGAAATTCGTGAGACAATGAAGTTTGAACTCGGATTAACGATTTCCGTTGGTGTTTCCTTTAATAAGATATTTGCGAAACTCGGTTCGGATATGAAAAAGCCGGACGCAGTTACTGTAATAGCAAAGGATACATTCAGAGAACAAATTTGGAAACTTCCTGCCGCTGATTTGCTCGGTGTAGGACGGGCAACGCAGCGTGTGCTTGACAGCTACTATATACGAACTATCGGGGATTTGGCTAATACCGACCCTGAATTCTTACGCCAAAGGTTAGGAAAAAACGGAGACGCATTATGGAATTATGCTAACGGCAACGACCTTTCCCTTGTTGCAAAGAAAGACTTTGTTTCTCCGATTAAAAGTGTAGGACACGGTATAACTACGGTAGCAGACTTAGAGAAACCGGAGCAGGTGTGGCCCGTGTTTCTCGAATTGACCCAAGACATCGGACACAAACTCCGTGTTCACGGATTGAGTGCGGAAGGTGTCGCAATTCATATTAGAGACAATACACTTGATACAAGGCAATGGCAAACGAAGATAGCACTTCCTACACAGTCTCCGATGGTTATTGCAAAGACTGCTTTTCAACTCTTTGAAAAGAGATATGGGTGGCTTCACCCTATCCGTTCTGTAACGGTACAAGCCATAAATCTAATTCCACAGGACACGCCCCGTCAAATAGATATGTTTATGGATGCCGCAAAGCAGGACAAATTAGAGCGAATGGAAAAGTGTGTTGAAGAAATCAGAAGGCGTTTCGGAAAGGACAGCATAAGGAATGGAGTTCTGTGTCAGAACTTGCGGCTACCACCGGAAAAAGCCGAAATCACTATGCCGACAGGTATGGTGGGTTAAGGAGGTCTTAATGTGATTGATGAAAAAGAGGTTATGGCTTATGTAAGAATGCCCGCTTGTTTTATGCAGGGGTGCAGTGAAGATATTGTTATCTTTCGTGCGGACGGCGGAAACCATTTTACCGATTACGGGATATATGAGGGGATGTTTCTTTTCTTTGACAGAAAAAAGCGTTTTAAGAAAGGAAGCCTTTCCTGTTACATCAATACTGCCGGAGATGAACGACCTAAGTACAAGGTTTCGGACAAGAGTATTACAGGATACCGGCATTTTGGAAGATTAGTTTTGACTTTGAGAAATTATGAGGTATAAAAATGGAATCCGAAAGACGAAAAGTATATGTTGAAGTAAATGTTACACACAGACCTGATGGAACGGCTCGTCCTTGTTTCATCAAGTTTGAAAATGGTGAAAAATATGAAATAGACCGTGTTATCCAAAAATGCAGAGCCGCTTCTACCAAGGTAGGCGGAACCGGTATTCGCTACACGGTGCAGATTTGCGGCAAGCCCACATTTCTGTTTGATGAAGAAAACGGGAAGTGGTTTGTTGAAGCAAAAACCTGATGATAGGAGGTTTTGTGATTTGAAGCACTTATCGAGATTTGACATCGAAGCCATAGCTGCCAAATATGTTAAAGCGTATATGGAACTTCCCGATGTCCGTAACACAAAAATATATAGGATTGACCCGGAACTACTGTTAGAAAAGGTTCTCGGACTTACGGTCGAGTATCAACATTTATCTTACGACGGCAGTATTCTCGGAATGACTTCCTTTACAGAGCTTGGAGTACAAGTTCTTGAAGATGACGATAATGAGGCTTTTTTCTTTTTAGACGGTAAGACTGTCCTTGTAGAAAAAGACTTGGCTTTTGATAACAAGCTGAGAGGAAGAAAAAACTTCACCCTTATGCACGAGGGTAGTCATCAAATTTTCAAAACGCTCTTTCCGAACGATTACGGGGTAACGCAGAAATCTTCAGGAGTACATTACTACAAGGCAAACTCCGAAAGAAACAAGCCTATATCTGATTGGGAAGAATGGCAGGCAAATACACTTGGAGCAGCTATTTTATTACCGGAAAACCTTATCAAGCAAGGAATGTTTCTTTTCAATCTTGGAGATAAAATCGAATGTCTGAATAAGATTTACTCGCCGGAAGTATATAAGAGATTTGAAGCACTTGCCGATTTTTTAGGCTGTTCTAAAAAGGCATTGGCTATCAGAATGAAACAACTTGGATTGCTCAAAAAGGAATACCTCGATAATCCTTTTGACATTATCAATATTTACCCGGAGGGATGTAGCATATGAATAACTTAGAGCAAAAGATAATCGTAAGGTGCAAGCACTGCGGTTGGCGTATCTTTGATAAGGTTACTATGACCACCGGAGTAATTGAATTGAAATGCCCAAACTGCCACAAAGTAGTAGAAGTTGACCTTTCTCTGCGCAGGGGCAATGTAAAGTACAGATTAGTAAGAGTAAAATAATCGAGCGAACAATTAAATATCGGACAGATGTACCGAGCCACGAGTCCTTGAGCGAAAGCTCTTGAGTCATCAAATTGCCGGACGCTGAGAATTGCGGGATAGAAATATCCTAAGTTCTTGGTGTCCGGCTTTTTTGTCGCTCCGAAAGGAGCAAAACCGTGACATATAAGTGGTTGGCGTATATCGCCGAATACCCGTAATCTCCGAATTTTTGATTTCAAACCAAATTCAAAAATTCAAATTCAAGGAGATTACGACAATGACAAAACTTACATTAACCGAACAGGAAGAATTATTTGCAAAGGACTGCAAGCTCATAAACTTGCGTTATGAATACACAAATTATACAGGCAAAGAGAAGTGGGCGGTTGTTACCGAACTTACCGAAAAAAAGCTTCGGAAAAAATATCCCGACATCATTAAAAGATACACGCCTTTTGTTTTACTTTCTATGGCTCAAGGTGAAGTGATAAACGAGTCAGATAGAAACGATGACAAATACGAAAAGCGAGCAAAAAGGACACTTGATGTTTACGGATATGAAGATGATATTTCAGAACAGTTCCACCGGGAACTGATTACGCCTTTCGCTGACCCTTTTGAACAAGCGGAAGAAGAACAGCTTGAAATAGAAAAAGAGCAACTCCGCCGAATGGAGATAGCAAAAGTCAGAAAAGTCTTGGAGATGATGAAACCTATTCAAAAGGAAAGATTGTGCAAGGTTGTTCTTATGGGGCTGAGTTCAAGAAAAATTGCACAAGAAGAAGGTGTAAATTACAGTGCCGTAGATAAATCCATAGCTGCTGCAATTAAGAATTTCAAAAAATATTATGAAAACCTCTGATTTTGGGTGTGCATTTTGACCCCCTTTGTCCAAATGAGTGAAGGGGTTATTTAATTCCGGACACGAATGACACTTCAAAACTAAAAAATGTGAGGTTTTACATATGAAAGAAAGAACAATTTGCCGTGGAGATTTATTTTACTACGATTTTGGAAACAGAACCGGCTCAATTCAAAGCGGAGAAAGACCGGTGCTTGTAATACAGGCAGATGATTACAACAAGAACGCACCAACTATTATCGTAGCAGCCGTTACAAGCGTTATCAAGAAAAGATACTTGCCGTCACACATTCTGCTTGGTGAAGATTTCGGATTGAAGAAGCCGTCAATGGTGCTGTTGGAGCAGGTTCAGACGGTCAATAAAGAAGATTTGAAAGACTATATCGGAACAGTTGATGATGAGCAACTTATCAGACGGATAAATACAATGCTCAAAAAGACTTTCGGGCTTTGGATTTATAAAAAAGAAAAGGAAGAAAATATCCGTTGCCTCTGCCCTAAGTGCCTGAGTGAATATATTAACAATCCTAATTATATCGTGTGTCGCCTTGACCCGTTCGCAAAGGAAAAAGACCGTTGCGACAAATGTGATAAAGCCGGTTGGGACTATGTTGTGACCGAGAGAAGTTCCGTTCGTAAGGGTAAGAGTGGAAGCTATGAAAAATAAGATTAATATTCCGATATGGAAAAAGACAAATCTTACGGTGGACGAAGCAGCAGCCTATTGCGGTATCGGAGTAAAGAAGCTGAGAAAGATGACCGAATCCGAAGATTGTCCGTTTGTCCTTTGGAACGGAACAAAGCGTTTAATAAAAAGGCAGCAGCTCGATGAGTACCTTGAAAATATGAGTTCCATATAGTCTGATTGTCAAGTGTGCGATAGGTCTATTCGCATAATAGGCTTATCGCCAACTTTGAATTATGATATGAATATCAAAAACAAGGAGGTTCATCAGAAATGGCAGATACAAAATTTGATGTGCCGATATGGCATAAAACAAACCTGACGGTAGAAGAAGCCGCAGCTTATAGCGGTATCGGCTCGCAGAAATTAAGGGAAATGTCAGACTCTGAATACTGTCCGTTTATTCTTTGGAATGGAGCAAAACGACTAATCAAGCGTGAGAAACTGGATAAGTATCTCGCTGAAATGTATTCGATATAACCGCAAGGAGGTGCTTGAAAAATGGACGATACAAGAAAGACAGTCGGTCAGGGTTTTGATGTGCCGATACGGTATAAAGCAAACCTGACGATAGATGAAGCTGTTGAGTATTCGGGTATAAGCAGAGCAGGACTTTTGAAAATGATAAATCAAAATGATTGTCCGTTTGTCCTTCGTTTAGGACATCGCAGACTGATAAAAAGGAGGGCTTTTGATGAATACATTACAAAACTTGATTTTGTCGAATGAGGATGAAACATTGAATCGTGAAGTAAAGGCATATCAAGAGAAGCTTACTTCAAAAACAAATGAAATTCCAATATGGGAAAGACAATGGCTGACGATTGAGGAAGCTTCAGAGTATTCCGGCATTGCACGAAGAAAGCTTCGTGAGCTATCAAACACATCGGGTTGTCCCTTTGCAATATGGATGGGAAACAAAATCCACATCATAAGAGAAAAACTCGATAGATATACGGAAACACACAATAGAATTTAGGAGGGATGGAGTAATGGCTGAAAAGCGAAAAGATAAATCAAGAACAGTCTTAAAAACCGGAGAGGTTCAGAGAAAAAACGGTACTTATCAATTTAGTTGGATGGACGGACAGTTAAAAAGGCGTTTTATATATGCCAAGACCTTAGCTGACCTGCGTGAAAAAGAGAAGAATATCTTGAAGGATAAATGCGACGGCATAAAAACCGAAGCTCGATATACCACGGTTAATGATTTGTTTGACCTTTGGCTCAATTTGAAAAGGGGGTTGAAAAACAATACCCTTGAGAATTACAAGTATCTATACAACACCTTTGTACGACCTGTTATTGGTAACAAACGAGTATCAACTTTAAGAAAGTCAGATGTTAAGAAATACTACAACTACCTTGCCGATGAAAGGAATTTGAAAGTCTCCACGATTGACAGTATTCATACTGTCCTACATCAAATATTGCAGATAGCGGTTGATGACGATTACATCAGAAACAATCCCTCGGACAATGTGTTGAGAGAACTGAAAAAGTCTCACGCTTTCCAGTCAGAGAAGCGTCGAGCTTTGACAAGACCTGAGCAAGATTTGTTCCTTGATTACCTTAAAACACATCCGGTTTACGAGCATTGGTATCCCGTTTTTGCGGTTATGATAGGAACGGGATTGCGTGTCGGCGAGGTAACAGGCTTGAGATGGTGCGATATAGATATGGAAAGCGGAATGATTGATGTAAATCATACGCTTGTATATTATGACCACCGTACCGAAGGAAGCAAAAAAGGCTGCTATTTCAATGTGAATACGACTAAGACTCCTGCAAGTATGAGACAAGTACCAATGCTTGATTTTGTCAAAGAAGCATTTGAGCTTGAAAAGCAGAAACAGAAAGACTTGGACATTCATTGCGAAGTTACGATAGACGGATACTCAGACTTTATCTTTATCAATCGTTTTGGACAGGCTCAGCACCAAGCAACCTTGAATAAAGCAATCCGCCGTATTATTCGTGACTGCAACGATGAGCAGTTTGAAAAGTCAGAAGAACCCGAAGTACTTTTGCCCCATTTTAGTTGCCATTCACTCAGACATACATTCACAACGAGAATGTGCGAAGCCGGAGTTAATATAAAGGTCATTCAGGACGCACTCGGACATACGGATATTTCAACCACGCTGAATATCTACACCGATGTTACTAAAGAATTGAAAACATCAGAGTTCAAAGGACTTGATAATTATTTCAAGGCACAGTAACAATCGAATAGGCAGAGAGCATACAATCCGTTTCGGAAAGTATGCTCTCTTTATTTTATATACATTTATAATGGGGGTGGCTTGCGGGTTGACTTTCAGGCAGCAGATGAATATAATAAATGTTAGTGGAGATTTGACGGGTTTCATAGTTCGACTTACATCATTTACATCAAAATATACATCATTTGAGTGCCAAATTGCCGAAAATGAGTCCGAAAAAGTTGTTTTTAAGCCATTCAAAACGGCTTTAATGCCCGTTAGAACAACTTATTTCCGCAAATGAGAGAACCGCAACAAAAATCCCAACAATGAAGTCCTTAGATGGTGTAAATAAGAAAAATGATGTAAATAATACAGCTT
>ERZ1027266.223-NODE-223-length-40825-cov-8.845107_pt1 | contig 40825 bp, 34 predicted proteins | sample MGYA00519257_ERZ1027266 | MGnify/ENA primary metagenome ERZ1027266 (study PRJEB26926, sample SAMN06164683) | human gut metagenome | biome: ENVO:00009003; feature: ENVO:2100002; material: ENVO:00002003 | host: Homo sapiens | place: USA | collected 2012 ... | reverse complement strand
AAATTAGTTAATAAACAATAAATATTTTCCGATTATTTGGAATGCAACATAGAAGTTACGTAATTTCTATTTAAAGATTCCAGTATGACTTTTCTTTGTCAATACACGGTCTGGAACTTTGGAACACTTGCGGTTATTAACCACTTGATACTTTGAGGTAGCTTGCCAATCTTTCCTACATAAAGTATATTTCTGAGATGAAAGGTTGAAGAATTACATTTTTGTGTATTTGATATGAACGAGAGAATGCAGGAGTTGTTTGTTTTACTTAATTTTGAGGAATATGGATATAATGAACTGCGCGTAAATAGATAATGAGGTACACAGGTAAAATAGAAAGCAATATGAGTAAAGACGGAAAAGATATGAGTAAAGTTAGAGAAAGATATAGATAAATATAAAATATAGGCTTTGTTTATTTAAATAAGGATTATATTTAATAAAATAAAGCCTGTATTTATTAAAATAAGGGTTGTATTTTATCTTATCTATGCTGGTTGGAATGTTTATCTCATAACAAGCGGATATTATTTGTATTGAAGCTCCTTATATCTCATCGCTAAAAATCCGATTAAGCAAGCTTCTTCTCTCGCTTAATCGGATTTGTCTGTCTCTTGAACCCTCTGTCGGCAACTACTCTTTGTCCGCTTTTGGGGAGTTGTAGAGTTTCTTTTTCGTCTTGAAGAGGTCTTTCCAGTTGATGAAGTCGCGCTTCAGGATTATTCCCAAGCCTTGGGTGTTGAGCGATGACTTTGTGAAGTAGCGGTCGTTGGTCTGGTTGTAAACCTTGATGGCAACGTTTCCGCTCGGCGTGAGCAGATATTTCACGTCGAAGTCTCCGATGAATGATGATGTGGTGTTCGGGTTGTCGCGATATCCGAACTGTCCGTTTATGAGCAGACGGTTGCTGAATAGTCTTCCGGAGAGCAGTCCTTCATACTCGGCATTGTTGAAGCCTTCGGTGCCGGTGCTGATGTTTGTGCCGAAGTTCCAGTTGTTGTTGTTTATCAGCGTGCCGAGTATATTGTTCACCTGCTGGCTTATTGTTCCGCTGAGCAGGCTCTGCATGGCAAGACTCGTCTGGCTTTGCTGTGCATCCTCCTGTGTGGAGTTGTTCTTGGTGTCGGTATAGAAGCGTCCGATGGCAAGCAGATAGACCACCTGCTGGTTCATTTCCTCTTCGCTGTTGATGAGAGAGCGCACCATTTGCTTTGCGTCGTTGTTTACCGTAGGCATGTCGAAGTCGAAGTCTACGCGTATAGCCTCCGGTGTGCCACCGATGTTCATAATGCAGTCCACCCTTACGTTGTTGCTGCTGAAGCTGTTGCCTATCTTGAGGTCGGCGAGCGACACTCCGTTTACGGGGTATACGGCCTTCAGGTTCAGTTGTGCGTTGAAGGGGTTTCCTCCGAAGACGATGCTGCTTCCCTGCTGGAACTGGAAATCCTTCTTTATGATGTTCTGTATTGTAAGGTTATATGCGCCGTGGTCTATGAGGTATGTTCCGAACATGTCGAAGCTTCCTTTGTTGAAGTATGCAGCCTTGATGGTGCCGCTGCCGTTGAGCGAAATCTTGTCGCCGCTTGTCTTGTCCATAAGTATGCGCAGCGTGAAGTCGGGTGTCGTGTTCACGTTTACGTTGATGTGCATGTCCGACGCATCGTTCAGGTTTGTCTGTGTTCTCAGTTCTGTATGCAGCGAGTCGTCAACAGTGCTGTTGTCGTCGTTGTCGAGCCATGTTATGAAGTCGCGGTTCGTTATTGCATCGGGGCTTGAGGCGTCGTATTCTATAAACGAGCCTTTGTGGGGCGTAAGGTCTACGTCGAAGCGTATGTTATGTGGTCTGCCCGTTATGGTGCAGCTTCCTGTTCCGTAGACAGTTCCGTAGAATGTGTTGTTGCCATATCCGCTGGTGTCATAGCAGAGGAAGTTGTTGGTGTTGATGTTCAGGTCGTAGGTGAGCCTTGTAAGGTTCTTGTGGTGTAGGGCTCCCGTTATGGTCGCTATGTTGCCGTTGCGGTCAGTCACGGTGTCTCCGTCGAAGATTATCTCGTTTGGTATCATCCTTATCGTGTCGTTCTGAAGATGATACACCGTGTTCAGTGGAGTAATCTTTAAGCAGCCGTCGGCAACGAGCAGTCCGCGCAGGTTCACTTCGCTTAGGTCTCCATATACCTGTGCGAAGCCGTTTGCATGGCCGTTGATGTCTTCCATAAAGCTTCCGCAGAAGCTTTCCAGAAACTCTATGTTGGTATCCTTTGCCGTAATGCCGAGGTCGATGTAGTTTCTTGCCGGCGACACATATCCTTTGATTATAGTCTGTGCGTTGTCGGCATCGTCGGCATGAGCGTCGATGTCTATCTGCTTGTCTTCCTTGTTCCATTTCACGTTGGCGTACAGCGTTCCCATGCGTCCGTCCTGGAATTTGAACTGGTCTACAGTAAGGTCGGCATAGGCATCCGGCGAGTTGAGTACTGATTTCAGATAAGCCTTTCCGGAGGCAAGTCCGTTGAAGGTTACGGAGTGGAAGTTCACCAGGTTAAGGATATAGTCCACGTCGACATCCTTCAGGTCAACGCAGGTGGAATCGGAAGGGCTGTGCGTTGCCATTCCGTCAATCCTGATATGCTGTTTGCCGCGTTCTATGGCAAAGTGGTTCACTTCAATCCTCTCGTTGTTGTATATGATGTTTGCCGGACAGATATACCATGCCGTGTCGTTAATCATCATTGTAGACGGGTCGACAGCCAGTTCGATGGTGTTGTTCTTGTTTTTGTCTTTATAGAACTGTGCCTGTGTCAGTAGAGTTCCTTTTATTCTCGTCGGGGTGTTGTAGTCGAAATGCAATGCGCTGTTTAGTCTGTTGCCGGCAGCACTTGTATTCAGGCAGAGTTGAATGTTGTTGTTTCCTTCGAGAATCTTATTGATTTGTGCGTTTGTATATAGCGTGTCTTTTCTTGTAGTAATGAGCACGTTTCCTGATTTGTATCTCTCGTTGTTGTATATGAAGTCCTGCATGTCAACGTTGGCGGCAACAAATCTCTTGCTGTCGTCAATTCTTGCAGTCAGGTGGATAGGCTTTATGGCATGGAAAGGTACACCGAACAGGATCTGAAGCCATTTGGTGTCTGTTATGTCTGCGTTAAGTCTGAAGTCGTTTTCTGCCCGATAGACGGTTCTTTCAAGTCCCGGCATGGTAGGAAGCTTGTCTTTCAGTATTCCGAGGATGCTCTCCTTGAGCGTCTGGAAGTTGTATGCGCCTTCTATGTCAATCTTGCCGAAGTCAGACTGCACGGTGAGTTGTCTTGGAGACATGCTTGCCTCAAGGTTGCTGATGGTGTAGTCTTCGGTAGGCGACAGGAGTCTGAAGTCGTCAACGGTAAGTTTTCCGCACAGGTTGCTGATGCTGTTGCCTGTGCCGTTGGCGTATATGTTTGCGTGGAAGGATGCGTCTCCCCATTTGTTGCTGATGTTCAGTCGGTGGGGATACAGTTTGGCAATGCTTGCTTTCAGTTCGGCTGTCGGCAGGCTGTGTATGTTTCTTACGCTTCCGTTTATGCTTATCTCGCAGTTAGGGTCGTTGAGCGACAAGGTGCCGCTGATGGCATCACGGGCGTAGTTGCCGTCAACGGTAATATTCTTGAAGGAATAGTTGTTGAAGTCCAGCCTTGCTATGTTTCCTTTCACGTTGATGTCTTCAAGCTTGTTCGCCCTGATGTTGCCTGTCGCATTGATGCCGAGGGCAACGCTTCCGAATCTGTTGTCGGCAATGATGTCCTTGATATACAGGTCTTTGGTGCTGACAGATGCATAGGCTTTGCTTCCCTTCTTGTTGAGCTTTGCATCGATGTCTCCGAGGTTTGTGCTTATATGTGAGTTGGCGATGATGTCGCTTCCTTTTCCGCTGGCATTGCCTCTGATGGAGAAGGTCTTGATGCAGGCTAATTGTGGAGGAATGTTTGTCTTTGTAGCTGACAGAACTTTGTTTATCATTGCAAGGCTGTGTGTGCCGATGTGTAGTTCCTTTAGTTGTATTGCCCATTCCTTTGTGGTGCCAAACGGCTTGATGTGTCCTTGTGCAGAAAGCCTCATGTCCTTGTCGGCAGAATACAGTTCTATTCTGTTTGCTGTGATGTTGCCGTTTGAGCAGGCAAAGCTGGTGTTCATGTTGAATGTGGTGTGAATGTCTTTCAGCGTGTTGTTTAGGAAGGCAAAGTCGCCGAGGAATATGTCTTTACCATACAAGTGTCCGTGTAGCAGTATCTCTTTGGGGTTGATGCTGCCGTTGGTTGACTTGTATGATGCGGTTATGGAGTCGGATGAGAATATGGAGTGGGGGAGTTTGAGAGTGAAGTTGCAGACTTTGGCTTTTCCCTTGTCGGCATACAGGTTGAGGGTAAGGTCTTTGAGCGACAGTCCGGACGCTTCGTTGAATGCAAGTTTCTTGATGGTAGCGTCTATCATGCCGTCCTTTATTCGCCTTACTATTATATTCGAGCTTATGTCGCTCAGCGAGATATGGTATTCGTTGAACAGGTTGGGTGTACGGGGCTTGTCGTATTGGTTATAGCATATGGCTCCGTTTCTTATTATAAAGGAGTTGATGCATAGGTCCAGCTTGCTTTCAGACTTGCTTTCAGACGAGAGGGAGTCAATGACGAACTGGCAGTTCAGCTTGTCAGAGGCCTTGGCTTTGTATATGTTGGCTTTCATTCCGAACACTTGAGCCGATGAGATGGATATTCTGCCTTTGGTAAGTTCAATGATGTCGATGCTGACAGACAGGCGTGATGCGTTGAGCATCTGCTTGTCCTGCTGGTCATCCATCTCGAAGTCGTCAATGATGATGCGGTTAAGAAATCCGAGATTGATGCTCTTGATGCTTACTTTCGTGCCGAATTTATCTTGCAGTATGTTTGCCGCACATTCTCCTGTATATCTCTGTATTGCAGGAATGTGAAGCAGGATGGAAACTGTCAGGTATGTACCAAAGATAATCCATATCGTGGCATTGAGTATGTGACGTAGCTTTTTCAAGGATGTTCTGTTTGGAATGTAACTTTGTTTTTTGGGTAGTTCAAAAGAAAGCGCCATGGGCATTCCCGTGGCGCTTCCGTGTATTTATAACGACTCATCTTCAGGCTTGCTTATATGCCTTTTGGCATTGGGAATGATATGTTTCTTCTTTGCAAGCCATTTTGCTTTGCGTTCCTCGTAGTCACGCATATGTCTTTCGAGGAAATTGTCTGCCATCGTTTATCGTTTTTCAAATTTACTGTATACCACGCTGATGGTGATATTGCTGTTTGTTTCTTCTCCGCGCACCAGTCTTGTTTCAGCGATGCTCATGTCGTTGGATACTTTCACGAGCTGTGAAGTCTGTCCGACAGTGGCGTATGTGGTGCTTACCGGCACGATGAGGACTTTGTTCCAGTCGGGGTGTGCGGCTTCCCATGCCTCTCTCTTGGCATTCCAGCTGTTCCATTCCTGGCTTGTCTTGGCTGGTTCCTTACCGACAGCTTTTTCTCTGATGCCGTTCATGAATGTTATCAGGTTGGCTATGTTGTGGAAAGTGTAAGCGTTTTCCACTTTGCCGTATGAACTGTTGTCGCTTTCTGAGTATACTGCGAGGTAGGTCTCTTTATTGTCAATGAGTTTCTCGTCCTCGAAGAACTGTTTCAGACTGTCTTTCGGCACCATCATCAGTGTCGTAGGCTTGCTGAAACTGTATTTCTCGTTAACGCTGTTGTTTATTCTTGTCAACGAAATTCGTGCGGAGTTTATCGTATCGTTCTCATGACCCTTCAGTATGTCGTCAACAGGAATTGTCAATTCAGTATATATACCAGCTGGCGACTTGATGAATGTGCATGAGTTGTCGTTGACCATATTCTGAATCTTGTCATTGTCGTTAGCAACGCTTGAAGCCTGTATGACTTCTTCGGTTCCGGCAAATGTGGTTACAACGTTTACCGTTGTATCTTTCTTCACCCCATTGCTTTCTTTCTCGTACTTATACCTATAATATATAAGCATCTGGCTCAGGTTGATGTTTGCCATAGAGCCCAGTCCGTCGGTTGACTCGAAATAGAAACCGGGACAAACTTTATGTATGAAAGTGTATGAGTTCTTGAACAACTTCGGATTTTCATAATACTTCTGCATTATGTATGTTCCGTAGTTGTAATAGTTCTTGTTGTCTTTGTCGGTATATGCGTATTTCAGGATATTGCCGTCTGCATCAAGCTTAGAGTTAGGAAGTTTTACCTTTATTTTCTTTGGCATTGTGTCGGTAGCAAGGTCATACAGCGAATATGTCTTGTTTACGCTGACGCTTCCGGTTCCTTTCCTGAGATAACCTTCTGTGTCGGGGTTGAAGTCAGAATAATATTTCTTTCCTTCTTCCATCGGCTTTGCCAGTTCCAGTGCTTTCAGTTTCATTGTTGAAAGGGAATCACCGAAATAATTGTCGTAATAGAGATATATGACGCATGAGTCGGCAATGAGGCTTCCGTCGTTCAGCTTGCTCTGTATGCTGCTTTCTTCAGGCAGCTGTGTTCCTTCCAGAGTATAGAACTGTGTGAGGAAGTTACCTTTTATATATGCACCGGTCTCAGGATCTTTGATCTTGCCGAGGTAGCCTGTAGTACTTCTTGAATATACAGGACCTGATGCTACTGATTTTGAAGCGATTGGGAATGTGGCGGATGTAACATTGATATTGTCGAGGTTTTCAATGATAGAGCCGCCCAAAGTGTCAGTGTTGTCGTCACATGAACAGATGCCTGCTGCTAAAACGGCAAGGCTGAAAATAACCTTTTTTAATTTCATGAGATTTGCTTAATACTTTAAAAAGACCGCTTCCTGAAATGTTGTCATGCCTGGAAGTGGTCTTGTCGTGTATGATATTATTATTTTATCTGTCTCTCTCTTAAAGTAGGATTCGCTTATTCGTTATCTCCGAAAACTTCATCGTAGAATTTGTCGTAAGCATCTGCATTAATCTCTGTCTCTTCTGCTTGCGACAAGAAAGGCATGCCTTTCTCCTGAGCGTACTTTACAAGTTCCGGATTAACACCCGGACCTGCTTCAACGACACCATCGGAGAAATCAATGGCAAACTTCTGGAATTCGGTGAAATCGAACTTCTCGTTGTAATTATCCAATACATCGCTGTGGGCATCCTTGAATTCGAGACACTGGCGGAAGGACGGTTCAATGTCCTTCTTCAGTCCGTTGCCGAACAAAGATGTCACGATTTTTGCATTGGCGAAAGAAGGCTCGTCCTTGTATGCCGTCTTGACGTAGTAAGGTATAATAGTGCCCATCCATCCTTGGCAATGTATGATGTCCGGAGTCCAATGAAGTTTCTTTATGGTCTCAAGCACACCTCTTGCAAAGAAAATGGCTCTCTCTCCATTGTCTTCATATTCCTCTCCGTTTTCATCGTTAGCCATCAGGCGCTTGGTGAAATAGTCGTCGTTATCAATGAAATATACTTGTATTCTTGTTGCAGGGATAGAGGCAACCTTGATAATCAGAGGATGGTCGGTCTCGTCAAAGATTATCATCATCCTTGAAAGACGTATCACTTCATGCAACTGTCCTCTTCTTTCGTTGATGTTTCCCCACTTTGGCATAAAGGTGCGGATTTCGTAACCTTTGTCAATAATGGATTGGGGTAACTTACGTCCTATGCGCGACAATTCACTTTCAGCAACATAGGGCATTATTTCTTGATTAATAAATAGAATTTTTTTTGCCTTCATCGTGTTTCACTTTATTCTTTGCAAAGGTACGAAAAAAAACTTACTAAACCGCCTTGTTCTTGTAAAATCGCTCAAAACACCATGTTTATTGGCATTTTTTTATACATATCCTTTCTTGTTTAAGAAAAATGTTGTTATTTTGCACCGATTTTTCGAGAGAATGGTTCTTCGGCTGTTTATGTCGGGGGATAAGAATTTCTATACTTAAGAATTGTTTTAATCAAAATATAATGAAAGTATTTCATAAGATAGCAGATCTCCAGAATGAACTTTTTGCTGTTCGCAAGGATAACAAAACGGTAGGTCTCGTTCCCACAATGGGAGCTCTTCATGAGGGACATGCCTCATTGGTGTCTCGCAGTGTAAAAGAAAATGATGTAACAGTGGTATCTGTTTTTGTCAATCCCACACAGTTTAATGATAAGACAGATTTGAATACATATCCACGTACGCTTGAAGCTGACTGCAAATTGCTTGAGAGTGTTGGTGCGGATTATGTGTTGGCTCCTTCGGTAGAAGAGATGTATCCGACACCGGACAACAGACATTTTGAATTCCCGCCAGTGACAACAGTTATGGAAGGTGCCCACAGACCAGGTCATTTCAACGGCGTGTGTCAGGTAGTTAGCCGCTTGTTCTATATCGTTCGCCCGGACAAGGCTTATTTCGGAGAAAAGGATTGGCAGCAGATAGCTGTGATAAAGGCACTGGTAAGATATCTTGGTATAAAGGTGCAGATAGTAGAGTGTCCTATTGTCAGAGAGGCTGACGGGTTGGCGAAGTCTTCGCGTAACACTCTGCTTGCAGCAGACGAAAGGGCTATCGCACCGACAATCTACAAATATCTGAAGGAAAGCCAAGAATATGCGCATTCTCATTCTCTGAAGGAAACCCATGATTGGGTGGTAGAGCAGATAAATGCCGTTGACGGACTTGAAGTGGAGTATTTCTCCATCGTTGACGGAGACACTTTGCTGGATGTTGAAAACTGGGAAGATTCAAAGAATATTGTAGGTTGCATCACAGTATACTGTGGAAAGAAACCAATCAGACTGATAGATCATATCAAATATAATTCATAAAAAGAAGAATAGGAAAATGTTGATTGAGGTATTGAAGAGTAAGCTACATTGCGTAAAGGTGACAGAAGCAAATCTTAACTATATGGGTAGCATAACCATTGATGAAGATTTGATGGATGCGGCAAATCTTATAGCTGGAGAAAAGGTTCAGATCGTAGACAATAACAATGGTGAACGTTTTGAAACTTATATTATCAAAGGTGAGCGCGGTAGCGGATGTATCTGTCTGAATGGTGCGGCTGCCCGCAAATGTCTTGTTGGTGATACTGTGATAATCATCGCTTATGCTCTTATGGATTTCGAGGAAGCAAAGACATTCAAGCCTGTTGTCGTCTTTCCTGTTGACAACAAGGTATCTAAATAAAAGACAATTTGGAAATAGATAGAGAGCCGGATGGGGATTTGCCATCCGGCTTTTTAAGCTTTATATGTGCATAAGATCCGACATTATACCATCGCTTAAGAACAGGCCTTTCCTTGTAAGATGGATTCTCCTGCCGTCATCGGAAAGCGTAAGAAGCTTGTTCTTGATATGCGGTTCCGACTCTTTGCGAAGATATTCATAATACTCAATGCTGAAATTCTCTTTTATATAGTTTATGTCAATGCCTTCGCAAGTTCTGAGACTTGTCATGATATAGTCGTCAAATTTCGAATCAGTTGAAAGAACCTCATCTTCATAAGGTACAATGCCGTGTTCTATGGAGCGGATATATTCTTTCAGATTACTGATGTTCCATTGTCTTGATTCCTGGTTGTAAGAATGTGCGGCGGCTCCAACTCCCAGGTAGGGGATGTTGTGCCAATAACTGCTGTTGTGTCTTGAACGGAAACCGTGTTTCGCAAAATTGCTTATCTCGTAATGCTCATATCCGGCATCGTTAAGTTTATCTATTAGCAGGTTGTACATCTCCAGATATGTATCGTCGCTACACTCTTTTATGGCTCCTTTGTCGAACATCTTGTACAGCACCGTTCCTTCTTCATACATCAGACTATAGGCTGAGATATGCTCTACGTTTAGTTTAATTGCCTTTTCTATGTCATTGTTCCATTGTGATATAGTCTCGTTTGGAAAACCAAACATCAGGTCTATGCTGATGTTCTTTATGCCGGCTTCTCTTAGATTTTCTATTGCACTTCTGATTTGTTCGCTCTTGTGCCTTCTTCTCGCAAATGCAAGTATGTCGTCAGAAAAGGACTGTACTCCCATGCTTACCCTGTTCACATTCAGTCCTGCCAATCGTTTGGCAAAACCAGTTGTAACATCGTCCGGATTGCATTCCATAGTGATTTCACATCCATCCTCCACCTTATTATATATATATATAGCGTTTAATATCCTTGCCGTTTCGTCAAGGGAGAGAAGAGAAGGCGTTCCGCCACCAAAGTATATGGTGGAAACAGATTCGTGTAAGTATTCTTTCCTTAATTCCAGTTCCTTGCAAATGGCATTTGTATATTCTCCGATGAGCTCAGTTGCCGTTGTTGAATAGAAGCCGCAATATATGCATCTGCTTTTGCAGAAAGGTATGTGAATGTATAATCCTGCCATGATTTTGTCGTATTTTAATGCAAAAGTACTAATATGTTTTAAAAAATGAATTAAAAACGTCAGTTTCTTTTGTGAAATGAAGAAAAAATAATAACTTAGATGCCGTTAAAAATAATCTAGGTCGGATAAGAGAATAAAATTCTTCGAAACGACATAAACCTAAATCTATTATAACATGAGAGTTTACCAGACTAATGAAATCAAAAACATTGCCTTGCTTGGCAGTGCGGGTTCCGGCAAGACAACTCTTGCCGAAGCGATGTTGTTTGAAAGTGGTGTAATCAAGCGTCGTGGTACGATTGAAGCAAAGAACACCGTTAGTGACTATTTCCCAGTTGAGCAGGAATATGGCTACTCAGTATTCTCAACTGTTTTTAACGTCGAGTGGAATAATAAGAAACTTAATATTATAGATTGCCCGGGATCTGACGATTTCGTGGGCGGAGCTATTACTGCACTCAATGTTACAGACCAGGCTTTGGTACTCATTAACGGACAGTATGGTCCGGAAGTAGGTACCCAGAACCTGTTCAGATATACAGAGAAACTCAAGAAGCCTGTTATCTTCCTGATAAATCAGCTTGACAGTGAAAAATGTGACTTTGATTCCATCATTGCATCTATGGATGACATATATGGGGCTAAGTGCGTTCAGATACAGTATCCGTTGCAGACAGGACCGGAATTCAATTCCTTGATTGATGTCTTGTTGATGAAGAAATATTCATGGAAGCCTGAAGGTGGAGCTCCTATCATTGAGGATATACCGGCAGAAGAGATGGATAAGGCTTTGGAACTGCATAAGGCTCTTGTGGAAGCTGCCGCAGAAAACGATGAGACCCTGATGGAGAAATTCTTTGAGGAGGAAACTCTTACAGAGGATGAGTTGCGCGAAGGTATCCGTAAGGGACTTATCACACGTTCTATCTTCCCTGTATTCTGCGTTTGTGCAGGAAAGAGTATGGGAGTAAGACGCTTGATGGAGTTCCTGGGTAATGTTGTTCCTTTTGTAGATGAAATGCCTAAGGTACACAATACAAGAGGTGAGGAAATTCCTGCGGAGTCAGATAAGCCTACATCTTTGTATTTCTTCAAGACTGGTGTTGAACCTCATATCGGTGATGTTTCATATTTCAAGGTGATGAGCGGAAGTGTGAAGGCTGGTGATGATTTGGCAAATGCTGACCGCGGCTCAAAGGAACGCATCGCAAACCTTTATGTCTGTGCAGGAGCAAACCGTCAGCCTATTGAACAACTTATGGCTGGTGATATTGGCTGTACTGTTAAGTTGAAAGATGTCAAGACTGGTAATACTCTCAACGGAAAGGGTGCAGAAAACAAGTTTGACTTTATCAAATATCCTAACTCAAAATATTCTCGTGCGATAAAGGCAAAGAATGAGGCTGATACAGAAAAGCTGATGGCGGCGTTGATAAAGATGCGTCAGGAAGATCCTACATGGGTCGTTGAGCAGAGTAAAGAGCTCAGACAGACTATCGTCCATGGACAGGGTGAGTTCCATCTGCGTACACTTAAATGGAGACTTGAAAACAACGAGAAGCTTCAGGTTGAATTTATTGAACCACGTATTCCATATCGTGAAACTATCACTAAGCTTGCACGTGCTGATTATCGTCATAAAAAACAGTCTGGCGGTGCCGGACAGTTCGGTGAGGTTCATCTCATTATCGAACCATATGCTGAGGGTATGCCGGATCCTACATCTTACAAGATTAATGGTCAGGAGTTCAAGATGAACATCAAGAACAAGGAAGTCGTTGATCTGGAATGGGGCGGAAAGCTCGTGTTTGTCAACTCTGTTGTTGGAGGTGCTATCGACCAGCGTTTTATGCCTGCAATATTGAAGGGAATAATGGAAAGAATGGAGCAGGGACCACTTACCGGTAGCTATGCAAGAGATGTTCGAGTAATAGTATACGATGGCAAGATGCACCCGGTAGACAGCAATGAGCTTTCGTTCATGCTTGCTGCACGTGCTGCCTTCTCTGAGGCATTCAGGAATGCCGGTCCGAAGATTCTTGAACCTATCTATGACCTTGAGGTGTTTGTGCCTTCTGACTATATGGGTGATGTTATGAGTGATCTTCAGGGACGACGTGCTCTTATCATGGGTATGGATTCAGAGGCTGGATACCAGAAACTGCAGGCAAAGATTCCTCTTAAGGAATTGTCGAACTACAGCATCTCTCTGAGTTCAATTACTGGTGGTCGTGCTTCTTTCACAACGAAGTTTGCAAGCTACGAGCTTGTTCCAAACGATATCCAGCAGACTCTTATAAAGGAGCATGAAGCAGAGATGGAAGGAAAAGAATAAAAGTTTTTCATATCGTTATATAAATAAGAAAGGTGACTCTTGGAATAACAGAGTCACCTTTCTTTAATATGTGTAATTTGTTTTTATAATCCTTTCTTACGAAGTTCTGTCCTTGCCTGTTCTATAGCTTTTATCCAGTTGGTGTCAAGAGAGAATTTTGTTATGTACCCTTCGTTTCTTATGTAGCTTTCAACGAGTTCCAGGTCCATATCGTTGAACCACGGGTTCTGGACAGATGCTGTTTTGAAGATGTCAAGGACAACATCTTTGTTCTTCTTGGTCTTTGCTTCGCCAAGTTTCTTCATATAAAGATTGATGAAGTCGTACATGGCGTATGCCTGGCGGTCAATGACGTTTACTGTAGTATCTGGCATTAGTTCGCGAGTTTTCATTACCATGTATTTCAGTTCGTCAACCTTGAAAGTCGCAATCTTTCGTGTTTCAATGTCTTTTGTCTTGTCGTTTGCTGCTTTCTCTGAGATGTTGAGTATCTCCTTGTATACCTCTTGTGCATTGGTGTTTAACACGCAAGTTGCAGCGAATGATAAGACTAATAAAAATTTCTTCATATTGCTCTTTTAATTATTGGTTTCTTTTTAGTTCTATTTCTTTGTTTATACATGTAGGATATTCTTCCTTGTAATGGCTGACCATTATTATCGCTTTGTCTTTTCTTTTGGCAAAAGCATTTATTATGCATCTTACTTTGTTCCGGTTCCTGTTGTCGAGTCCGTGGAAGGGTTCATCAAGAATCAGCAGTTGTGGGTCTTTCACGAATGCTCTTGCCAGCAATACAATTCTTTGTTCTCCGCTTGAAAGAGACAAGAAGTTTCTGTTAGCCAGATTGTCTATACCGAAAATCCTAAGCCATATCTCGCATTTCTTGTATTCCTCATCAGTCGGTTTTGCATATAATCCTACAGAATCCTTCATTCCGCTTGCCACAATCCTTATTGCAGGAATGTTGTGCTTGTATGCTCTGTGCATTTCGGGTGATACATAGCCTATGCGCTTTTTTATTTCCCAAATACTTTCGCCCGTTCCGCGTTTCTTTCCAAAGAGTTGTATGTCGCGGGCATAACTCTGTGGATTGTCGGCGCAGACCAGACTTAGAAGAGTGGACTTACCTGCACCGTTGGGCCCGTTTAGTGCCCATCTTTCACCGCTTCTGACGGTCCAGTTGAGGTTTTGTAGTATTGTACGTGAGCCGTAGCGTATAGATACATTATTAAACTTGATTACCTCCTTGCTGGAATTCTCTGCAGATTGAATCTGAGAGAATGGAATGGCTGCAACTTCTTTTTCTATTGTTTCTCTTTCCTTCTCTGTTATATTGTCATTGTCGGAGCGTCTGGAAGTGAGTTCCGTGTATTCTTTTATCGGAATCTTGTTTAGAACTCTCCTGTCTTTCACCTCTACTATATGTGTTATGAAGTCAGGGATGTCGTCAACCTTCGCAAGTACAAGTATAATCTGTATTCTGAATTCTTCAGAGAGTTTTGCCAAGAGCTCTTTTAGCATATCCCTTGTGCCGGCGTCAAGTCCTATGAAGGGATTGTTGAGAATGAGTACTCTCGGCTTCGACAACAGGTTCTTTACAAGATGTAGCTTTCTTAATTCTCCACTTGACAGTGATATTATATATTTGTCAAGCATTGGGGTGATGGCGAAAGCATCGTATAGTCTTTTCTGCAGAACTTTGTGATCTTCGGAATCTTCTCCAATAAGGGCATAAGCTTTGTCAAGGATGTCTCTTGCAGTCGGTGTCTCTTTGTCTATGTCGTGCATGTTCCATCTTTGCTGCAGATAGTAGTGTTCGCCGTTGCTTCCGTATGCATCCTCGAATGAGATATATCTTATATTGTCTGATACGTATTGGCTTGTGTTAGGTGCAAAGTCGTATTCCGGTTGCGTCAGCCTTAGTGGGTGTGCTCCGGTTATGATACTTACCAGCATAGTCTTTCCGGAAGCATTATTGCCTACAATGGCAACGTGCTCATTTTCAAGAAGGGAGAAGTTGACGGGTTCAGCCATGTTCCATTCCGGCATTCTCGTTGTTCCGTTGCTGATATTTATTATTGTTTGCATATTCTTTGTTATTTGTGTTTAAGTGCGTTCAGTTGACTTGCTGAGATTCTGCTTCTGTTTTTGTTTATAAAGTCTTTCCAATTGTGGTAGCCTGCAGAGATGTCAGGCTTGCCAGCTTGCATGAAATGACAATATGCAGCGGCAAGAGCATCTGTAGCATCCATAAATGGCACCTTGTCTTTATCGTTTATGTTCAGCAGTCTTGTAAGCATAGCCGCCACTTGTTCTTTCGAAGCCTGTCCCTGTCCGGTTATTGCCATTTTTATTTTTAGCGGAGCATATTCGTGGATGGGTACATCGTGGTGTATTGCTGCGGCAATAGCCACTCCTTGTGCACGGCCGAGTTTCAGCATTGATTGCACGTTCTTTCCGAAGAACGGTGCTTCGATAGCCATTTCGTCAGGCAGGAATTCATCTATGATACCGGTAACGCGTTCAAAAATCTTTCCCAATCTTAGGTAAGGGTCGTGTTCCTTTCTCATGTCTATCACTCCCATGGCAATCATAGATGCCTTGTTGCCGACAACCTTCAGCAGTCCATAGCCCATGACATTTGTTCCTGGGTCAATGCCTAATATTATTTTTTCAGACATTGTCCTTTATTATTTTATAAAAGGATTATGTGTAGCCTCAAATCTGATAGTTGTCTTGTCGCCATGTCCTGGGAGAACCGTTGTGTCAGCAGGCAGGATTCCGACAATATGTTTCAGGCTTTCAATGATGTCCTTATAGCTGCCCAGTTGGAAATCCGTTCTTCCGATGCTCATTTTAAACAGCGTGTCTCCAGAGAATACAACATTCTCTTCCTTGCAGAATAGCATCACAGAGCCTGGGGTATGTCCCGGTGTAGGTATTACAGTCATGGTGTGGCTGCCGAATTCTATAATGTAGTTCTCGTCAAAGTATTTGCCGACAGCAGGAATAGGTACATTATATTCGAGTCCGATGAATGCCTTTGCCTGACTTGCGAGATTGTTCATTAGAATCTCGTCCTTTGATGATACCTCAGGCATAAGTTTGAAGTTGTCGGCTATGGTGTTGTTTCCGAAATTATGGTCAATATGTCCATGTGTACTTATCAGATGTACAGGGGTTAAGCCGTTGTCTTTTATGTAATTGACCACGGCACATCTTTCTTCTTCATAGAAAGCGCCGCAGTCTATGATGATACATTCTTTGGATTCGTCGCTAACGATGTAACAGTTTTCCTGAAACATGTTACATTCAAATTTCTCAATGCTCAACATTATAGTTCGCCTTTTTGTTCTTCTGTATAAAATGAAAAGATCTACTTGTTAAGTGGCAGGTACGTAGATGACAAACTTATCCTTGAACCAGTCGTCGCTGAACCAGTTTGTAATCTCTATAGCCTCTGCGATTTTTCTGTAAGGATGCATCTCGCCTTCCACGTTGCCACCTTTCAGACATAGCAATCCGTTGGGGAGTGAATTATTTGAAACCTTACTGAAATTCTTTTTTATTATCTTCATCAGGTCTGGCAGCGGCATAACGGCACGGCTTACGACAAAGTCGTATTTCCCTTTCTCTTCTTCACCGCGCAGATGTACGGCTTCCACATTGTTGAGTTTTATCGCATTTGCTATTTCGTTTACTACCTTTATCTTCTTGCCCGTTCCGTCAATCATTTTGAAGTCCACTCCCGGGAACATGATAGCAAGAGGAATTCCAGGGAATCCTCCTCCAGTTCCGAAGTCAAGAACTTTTGTGCCAGGACGGAAAGTCACGGCTTTGGCTATTGCCAAAGAATGCAGGACATGGTGCAAATATAGATTGTCGATATCCTTTCTTGATATTACGTTGATTTTCTCGTTCCAATCTTTGTATAAATCATAGAGAGCAGCAAATTGTTCTTTCTGCTTGTCTGTGATTTTAGGGAAATACTTCAGTAATTCTTCCATTGATGTCTTTTTTACATATAATATAATGGGCAAAGTTACTGCAAATCGTCATGATTACAAAATAAACTATCGCAATTAATATTAAATCATAGTTTTTTGCTAATTTTGCACCCGAATTCAAAAAAACAGAACGAAAAGTATTCATATAAAAAGAGTAATTATGAACAATGGAAAGTTTCGTGCTGCACTGTTTGATCTGGATGGTGTGGTATTTGATACGGAACCTCAATATACGGTATTTTGGGGAAATCAATTCCGAAAATATTATCCAGACCAGCCCGGAATGGAACAAAAGATAAAGGGTATGACCCTTGTGCAGATATATGAAGCATATTTTAAAGACGAAAACGTTCAGAAACGGATAACTTCCGAACTTGACGAGTTTGAGCAGAACATGAACTTTGAATATGTCAAGGACTTCAAGTCTTTCGTTACAGATATACGTGCCAATGGCGTAAAGACGGCTGTCGTTACAAGTTCCAACAAGGCGAAGATGGAAAATGTGTATTCAAAATGTCCTGAGTTCAAATCTTATTTTGATGCAATTCTCACGTCAGAGGATTTTGCGGAGAGCAAGCCTTCACCTGATTGTTATCTGAAAGCAGCCCAAAGGTTTGGTTTTAAGTCAGATGAATGCGTGGTATTTGAGGATAGCTTTAATGGCTTGAAGTCGGGCAGAGCGGCAGAAATGTATGTTGTAGGACTGTCTACAACAAACGAGGCGCTGGCAATAGAAGGGTATTCAGACTACGTAATATCAGACTATGAAGGTTTGAATTTTGAAAAAATGTGCGAATTAATTCTATAAAGACATGAAAAAGTCTTACTTTTGCAGAAATATTAACATAACAAACGAAATAATAATTAATAAAAGAAATGGCAGGTTATTTGGTATCTGATAATCGCAAGGTTACTACGCATCGTTTTATAGAAATGAAACAGCGCGGAGAGAAAATCTCAATGTTGACAGCGTATGATTATACAACAGCGGGAATCGTTGACGGAGCAGGGATTGACGGAATCCTTATCGGAGATTCGGCATCTAACGTAATGGCAGGTAACGGCACAACGCTTCCTATAACAATAGAGCAGATGATTTATCATGCAAAATCTGTTGTAAGAGGTGTAAACAGAGCACTTGTCGTATGCGATATGCCTTTCGGTAGTTATCAGGTAGACCGTAAGGAGGGTGTGAAGAATGCTATCAAGATAATGAAGGAAAGCGGTTGCGACGCTTTGAAGCTTGAGGGCGGACTGGAAATAATAGATACCATAAAGGGTATTCTTGATGCAGGCATTCCTGTTATGGGACATCTGGGTCTCACACCGCAGAGCATCAATAAATTTGGAACTTATGCTGTACGTGCAAAAGAAGATGCTGAGGCAGAGAAACTGATCAGCGACGCCAAGCTCCTTTCAGAGACAGGATGTTTTTCTGTAGTACTTGAAAAGGTTCCTTCTGCACTTGCTACGAGAGTCAGCAGTGAGATAAGCGTGCCTACTATTGGTATTGGCGCTGGTAATGGTACAGACGGACAGATTCTCGTTGTTGACGACATGTTGGGTATGACAAAGGGCTTCAGTCCACGCTTCCTCCGCAGATATGCGGACTTGAATACAGTGATGACTGATGCTATCGGAAATTATATCACGGATGTGAAGAATTCCGATTTCCCGAATGAGAATGAATCATATTAGTATGTTGTATGGACAGTATTGACGATACAAAACATCATGTCAGAATCTGGCATAGGGATTTCTGGAAACTTAATGTTGTAAGTTTTTTTCTTGCTGTGTCGGTATACATGCAGTTGCCGGTCTTTGTCAAATGGATGTCAGAGAGCGACGCATTGTCTGATGCGCAGGTTTCTGTAGTTGTCGGAATCTACGGTCTTGGATTGTTCATGTTGGGTTCGGTCTGTTCATATTTGATTCAGCGATATCGTAGAAATAAGGTATGTATACTGGCTATGCTGCTTGTTGCGGTATTGCTGTTCTGTGTTGCATACTTCAAGGATAACCTGGCGGGTGAGACTTCTTTCGCTCGCTGGGTTTTCATTGCCTCGTGTTTGTTGAGATTCCTGATGGGTGCATTCTTCGGCTTGGCATACATGATATTGAACAGTACGCTTATTGTGGATAGCTGCGAATCGTCGCGGCGTACAGTGGCAAATGTCGTATCTGCATGGTCTCATCGTTTGGCAGTTGCCGTAGGACCACTGTTCGGCATCTTCCTGCTTGATGAGGCTGGCATTTCTTATGCCATGTATGTTTCGGCTTTGCTGTGTGTCGTTTCTGTAGGAATATTGTCAAGCGTATCTTTCCCGTTCCGTGCTCCTGAAGAAACGTTGTGTATGTTCAGTACAGACCGCTTTTTCATGTTGATGGGGATGCCTCTTGTGTTTCCGCTGTTCCTTGTGTCTGTATATACGGGTATGATGGTGATGGCGCATCACGAGATGGTCTTTTACGGATGTCTTGCCGTCGGCTTCTTCTTGGCAATAGCATTTCTGGTACTGACGGGTATAAACAGGATAAAGCGCATGTATATATATATAGGTTATATCTTGCTTGTTGCGTCAGGCGTATGTTTTGCTTTTCCAATGTTATGCAGTTGGTTGGCAGATGTGGGTATGGTGTTTCTCGGTGTCGGTATAGCTATGGTGACAGCGTTTTTCCATGTGTGGTTTACTGATGCAGCTGACCATTGTCAGCGTGGTACGGCGCAAAGTACATATTTCCTTTCATTTGAATCGGGTTTCTCTGTCGGGGCGGCATTGGTCTTGCTCAAAAGCGTTGACGGATGTGTCGTGGAGAATGTTGTAGCCCTGGCTGTGCTGTCTCTCTCTTTGTTTGTATACCTGTTATATACAGGACGATGGCTGAGACGTAAAAAACTTTAGTTGGAGATAAGCATAGAAGAGTAGTGGAAAGAAAAAGTGAAAAAGAAAGATAAAAGAATTATTGTCATATTATGATAAGCCAGCAATATCCATCGCAATTGCTTGAAAAAGCAGTATCTGAGTTTTCAAAGCTGCCGGGAGTAGGTCGCAAGACGGCTCTTCGGCTTGTTTTGCATTTGCTTAGGCAGGAGCCTTCGGCAGTGGATTCTTTTACTGCGGCGTTGTCGAATCTCCGTCATAATGTAAAGCACTGTAAGGTGTGTTATAATATCAGTGATACGGATATTTGTCCGATATGTTCCAATCCGAGGCGTGACAAAACAACGGTTTGTGTTGTTGAGAATATCCAGGATGTCATGGCAATAGAGAACACTCAGCAGTACAACGGACTGTATCATGTTCTTGGCGGAGTGATTTCCCCGATGGATGGTATCGGGCCGAATGATATTGAGATAGATTCCCTTGCCAAGAGGGTGGGGGAGCATGAGGAGATAGAAGAAATAATACTCGCTCTCAGTTCCACGATGGAAGGAGATACCACCAACTTCTATATCTCTCGTCGTCTGGCACCTTATTCCCGTAAAATAAGTGTTATAGCAAGGGGAATATCTGTTGGAAATGAGCTTGAGTATACCGATGAGGTTACGCTCGGTCGCTCTATCGTGAACAGAACACCGTTTAATTCATAGTGCATGTCGTTCTGTTGCTTTTAATGATGAATATAAGTTATTGTAAAATGGAAGAAAGATATAATGGTATAAAACGGACTCATAAGGTGCTTATGGCAGAGGCATTGGCATTCATCCTGTTGTCGGTGCTTGTGGCTATAGTGTTTGAGTCGAATTTGCTTGTTCCAGGCATGTTGACGGTAAATGCGGAAGTGATGTATAATGTTATGATGTTCATGGAGCTGGTGACGATATGTGCAATACCTGTAGCGTTGAAGATGTTCAGCATTAAGTTCATCAGACGTAGACTGTCGGCAGAAGGAAGCACAGCCCTGTTGAAATGGGGCATGTTGAGGATACTTTTGATAGGGCTTCCGATGCTTGTCAATACAATATCTTATTATCTGTTTATGTCCGTAGCATTTGCCTATATGGCGGTGATAGGACTATTGTGTTTTAGTTTTATATATCCCAGCAAGGACAGATGCATGGATGAAACCAAACAGAGCGACAAATGAAAATAACTGTAATAATAGTAAGCTATAACGTAAAGTATTATCTTGAGCAGTGTCTGATAAGTCTGAAGAAGGCTCTTCATGGTATAGACTCTGAAGTGTTTGTCGTGGACAACCATTCGCGGGATGGGTCGATGGCATATCTTCGCAAGCGCTTTAACAGCTATAATTTTGTTGTGAGCAACCATAACCTTGGTTTTGCAAGGGCCAATAACCTGGCCATCAAACGTTCCAAGGGTGAGTATATCTTGCTTCTCAATCCGGACACGATAGTCGGGGAGAATACAATCCGTGAGTGCTTGTCTTTTATGGACAGTCATCCTCTGGCAGGCGGACTTGGCGTCAAGATGCTTAAATGCGATGGTGAAAAGGCTATGGAGAGCAGACGTGGACTGCCATCTCCGCTTACGGCATTTTACAAAATGTGCGGACTGTGTTCCAAATATCCCAATAGCCGGCGCTTCGGCAAATATTATATGAGCTATCTTTCATGGGACAAACCGGAGAAGATAGAGGTTATAAGTGGAGCATATTGCTTGTTGAGACATACGGCAATAGACAAAATAGGAATGCTTGACGAGGATTTCTTTATGTATGGCGAGGATATCGACCTGTCGTACCGCTTGTTGAAAGGTGGATACGAGAACTGGTATCTTCCGTCGATGATACTGCATTATAAGGGAGAGAGTACTCAGAAGTCATCATTCCGCTATGTACATGTCTTTTATGAAGCAATGCTGATATTCTTCCGTAAGCACTATCGTCATCTGAACTTCTGGATAACTCTGCCTATCAAGACCGCAATATACGTGAAGGCATTCTTCGCTTTGTCAAAGATGCTCGTCAAGAGGTCAGAGAGAATGGTTGGTTTTATTTCGCCACAGCGAGAAAGAGAGGTGGAATACGTCTTTGTGTGTTCGGAAAGGAATGTCAATTCGTGTCGCAGACTTGCCGATGACAAGGGACTATCGTCGCATTTCATTGTTGCGGACGGTGAGCATAAGAGTCTGACACATGTGGAAAGAGCAAATCTTGCAAACAGTTCAGCTGTCGTGTATGTGGTATATGATATCAGCATCTTTAGATATGAGGAGATTCTTGCTATGTTTGCTGATAATCCTATTGATAATGTGCGTATAGGAACTTTCAATCCGAAAAACCGTACAATAATAACTGATGTGGAGGTGATAAGATGAGCAACCACCAGACTTTGCCCAAGATAAAATTGCGTGCCATGGAGCCGGAAGACCTCGACGTGCTGTATAAAATAGAGAACGATACGTCATTGTGGGGAGTGGGGGTTACTAATGTGCCTTATTCGAGATATACCCTGCATGATTATATTGCAAATTCCGTGGGTGATATCTATACCGACAAGCAGGTCAGACTGATGATAGACAACGAACAGGGACAGACTGTGGGGATCATCGATATTACGGATTTTGACCCTCGCCACCGTCGTGCAGAACTCGGCGTTGTAATCCAGTGTCAGCATCGTGGAAAGGGGTATGCCAAGGCTGCAATTCTTGAAGTCATAGCGTACGCACGGGAAATTCTGCATCTTCATCAGCTGTATTTATATGTAGATACCCAAAATGTCATATCCTTGGAGATATTCAAAAAAAGCGGTTTTACATGCTCTGCGGAACTCAAAGACTGGCTTTTAAAGGGTGAAAATTACAAAAATGCAGTATTAATGCAATATTTTTTATAAAAAAGGCGGTAAAAAATTTCGTGGTTAGAAAATTATTCGTACCTTTGCAACCGCAAACGAAACAACAAGGGTTTTGGCTAACAAGTGAAACGCTTTTATGGTGTGTTAGTTCAGCTGGTTAGAATGCCTGCCTGTCACGCAGGAGGTCACGGGTTCGAGTCCCGTACACACCGCAAGAAGACTGCTTTAAGGCAGTCTTTTTTTGTTTCTACAGTCCTGTTCCTTTTTGTTAAACTCGCAATACATGGTCGTGGAGTATTCTGGGTCGTTAAATGTAATTTTTTTACCCCAGTTCGGGATAAAAAAACTTTATCCCGAACTGAGGTAAACTTATGGTCGTGTTCTGTATGCCGATGGGGTGCAAGAGGCTCCGGATATTTATTTCTCTTCTGTAGCAGTGTCTGATGCTTGAGAGTTGTTGCCGGATGTTTCGGGAAGCATCTGTGGGGTGTCAGATTCAATGAATATGGAGTCGTCCATATCGGCAAGAGATTTCTTCTTCTTGTTCTCTTGTGCTCCGGCTTTAAGAAGCTTCTTGGCTGCCGTGATGATGCTTGCACCACTGTCGGCGGTAGTAATCTTCAGCTTGGAAATCTTTTTGATAGTATCGTTCATGCTCGACTCCACGTCCATGAAGCGTATGCCGAAGTCTTGTACGCGGTCTATTATGGTGTTTGCCGCATCCATCATGGCCTGCTGGTTTTTCAGCTGCCGTACTTGTGTCCACATCATTTCCAGCACGCGGAGATTCATGTACATCGTTTGTGGACCCAGAATCATCACGCCCTGGTCGTATGCCTCGCGCCAAAGAGTGTTGTCGTTGAGCAGGGCAAGATTGAGTGCTCCCTCGATAGGAACATACATGATGGCAAAGTTGAGCTTGTTGTATCCGCTTGGCAGATACTTCGTATATTCCTTCTTTGCCAGTCGCTTTACTTGGGCTCTCATGCTGGTGATGTGCGATTTCAGATATTCGGTCTTTTCCGGTGTGCCGTCCTCTGCGTTCATATATCGTTCATAGTCAGTCAGTGACATTTTGGAGTCAACTACCACATGGCGGTTGTTGGGGAAGTGCAGGATGAAGTCCGGTATAAGTCCTCTACCGTCATCGCCCTTTGCTGTTTTACCCGTTTTGTCTCTTAGAGTCTCCTGTGTGTCAAACTGTTCTCCCTCTTTCAGTTCGAGGTCTTCAAGAAGCTGTTTCAGTTTCAACTCCCCGAAGTTTCCCTGTACTTTCACCTCGCCCGTCAAGGCTCGTGTCAGACGGTCGGCAGTCTCTCCGAGGGCAGCACTCTTTTGCATGTTTATCTTTATCGTTTCGTCAAGGCGTGTCAGCGCCTCGCTCTGTTGTTCTTTTGTCTTGTCGAAAGCCTCTTGCATGTCTTTGATGCATTGCTGTAGAGGGTCGATGATTTTTGAAACTTGCTCTTTGTTTCTTTCTCCCAATTCCTCTTGTCGGCGTTTCAGAATCTCTTCCGATGTTGTCTGCATCTGTTCTTTTATGAGTTTCAGCTGGCTGTCCACCTGTTCCTTGTTCATCAGCTTCAGTGCCTCTATCTGTTTTTCGGCTCCGTCCTTGGCTTGTGCAAGTTGCTTGTCGTGTGAGTCTTTCAGCTCTGCAATCTGTGTCTCATACGCCTGTTTCATATTGGCAATCGCTTCTGCGTTGCGTTGTGTTTCGGTGCGTCGATATTCTTCGGCATCAGCTTCCTGTTTCTGTAGATGAGATTTTGCCTCCTGTTTTATTTCTTCAATCTGCTTTTCGTATGAGGCTTTGAAGTCAGCCGTCTGCTTGTCGAAAGTGGCTTTCAGTTCCTCTTCTCTTTTGGCGTTCCGGTTCCTTTCGGTGTTGATGGCATTGTCAGCATCCTCTTTCTGGCTGTTTAAAAGTTTTTCGTAGGAATCTTTTTGTGTTGACAACATAGAATTGAAGTTGTCGGCATGGGCTTTCTGCACATCTCTTTCTGATGTGAGCGTCTTTATTTGTTCTGCTTGGTTTGATATTGTCGTTTCGTGGGCCTTCACCTTTTCGTTGAGTTCTGCAACCTGTGAGTGAAGGTTGTTTATTAGTTCGGCACTATCCTGTTGGTTGCCTTTGCTCTTGTTGCCCAATGAAAAACCGACTACTACCATGATGATGGCTACTGTTATTGCTATTGAGATATATGCTACCATATTGTTATTTGATTATGTGTTTATTATGTTTTATGACTTTATTTGTCTATCGGAAATTCTGTATTTACTGCAAAATTACATTATTATATTTATATGTGGGAACGAATGTGCAAATTAATGAAAAAAAAGTCATAGACTTTCACCCCGTAACCATGCTTCTTACGACATGAATGTCTATGACTTACGGTGTGAATGTCTATGACTTTTGCTATTGAAGTCTAAGTCTGCTTATTTTATTATCTTGTTCAGATTCTCTTTCCACTGTGCGTATGCGCTGAGATACTCCTGTCTGTGAGTTTCGTCAGGCTCTATAACGGCAAGTTTCTCCAGCGAGGCGAAGGCTTCGTTGTTGTCTTTGTAGAATCCACATCCCATTCCGGCACCTTTGGCTGCTCCCACGCTGCCGTCTGTCTCGTATAGTTCTATCGTGGCACCGCTTACTCCGGCGAGAGTATCTCTGAATAGTGGACTGAGGAACATGTTTGCTTTTCCTGCATGAATCTTCCTTATGTCCATGCCCATCTTGCCCATGATCTCCATGCCGTAGCAGAAGCTGAACACGATACCTTCCTGTGCGGCCCTGATGATGTGGCCCTTGTTATGCTTGTTGAAGTTTATACCATGGATGGAGCAGCCTGTTTCCTTGTTTTCCAATACTCTCTCCGCTCCGTTTCCGAATGGTATGACAGATAGTCCTTCGCTGCCGATAGGTATGTTTGCCGTCAGTTCGTTCATCTCAGAATATGAGATACCTTCCGGTGCAATGTTTCTTCTTATCCATGCGTTCAGGATTCCAGTGCCGTTTATGCAGAGTAGTACGCCGAGACGGTCTTGCTCTTCGGTGTAGTTTACGTGTGCGAAGGTGTTTACGCGGCTCTTCTTGTCGTAGCCTACATTGCCCAGCACTCCGTATACCACTCCCGATGTGCCTGCCGTGGATGCTATCTCTCCTGGGTTGAATACGTTGAGGCTGAGAGCGTTGTTTGGCTGGTCGCCTGCACGGTAGCTTATCGGTGTACCCTCTTTGAGTCCCGTTTCGGCGGCAGACTGTGCTGATACTGTGCTCTGTATGCTGAAGGTAGGTACAACGTCGGGTACGAGGCTCTTGTCGATGCCGTAGAAGTCAAGCAGGAAGTTGGCGGTCTTTTTCTCCTTGAAGTCCCAGAGTATTCCTTCGCTGAGTCCGCTGGCTGTAGTGTTTACTATGCCGCTGAGCTTCATGGCTATGTAATCGCCAGGGAGCATGAATTTATATACCTTATTATATATGTCTGGTTCGTTGTCCTTTACCCAAGCCAGTTTGGCTGCGGTGAAGTTTCCTGGAGAGTTCAACAGATGTCCGAGACATTTGTCGGCTCCTATACCTCTGAAGGCTTTTTCTCCATACGGCACAGCTCTTGAGTCGCACCAGATGATAGCCGGGCGTAACACTTCAAGGTTCTTGTCAACACAGACCAGTCCGTGCATCTGGTATGATATTCCTATTGCGGCAATGTCTTCAGCTTTGGCGTTTGCCATTTCCTTTACCTTGTTGATACATAGCTTGCAGTTGATCCACCACATTTCCGGATTCTGCTCTGCCCATCCGCTTTTTATGGCTATGATGGGTGCTTCGGTTTCGGGATAGAATGTTGTAGCAGCGCATTTTCCGCTTTCGGTGTCTACCAGTGAAGCCTTGACCGAGGAGCTTCCCACGTCAAGACCAAGAAAATATCGTTTGCTCATAGTAGTTTAATTTATATTTTGTAATTCTTTTATTAGAAATTATTTTTCAGAACAGCGACAGGGAGTTGTCAACCTGTTTGTTTTCGAGTTTCTCCAGGTTGTTGTCTGTGTCATGTTCTTCGAAGTTAAACAGCAGCTGACAGTCGGCTTGTGAGTTAGGGTTTAGTCTATAGTGCCCCCATTTGCCGGTTTTTTCAAGTATGTCATTTCTGCTTTTGCTGTTTTTGTTTATGTAAGCAATGACATCTTTGTATACTTCTTCGTATGGTGTCTGTTCGAAGAGTCCGTTATGAATATTAAATATGTGTCGGGCAATCTTCTTTACTGATAGTCCGTCGTTTCCCGCCTCATACAATACTCTTGTTATGTCTTGCTCGTATTTCATAGATATAGAAAAAGAGGGTGTGTCTTAAAAGAATTTCTTAGACACACCCCTCCTTTGGTTTATTGTTCTTTCCCCCAGATATTATGCCAAGAGGAATTTGTTGTCTTCGCCTTTGATCTTGCCTTCTTTCAGCAACCAACCCATGCCGAGGAGAGTTTCCTCTTTTGTGATTTTTGCTGCTTTTGCAATCTCGTCTACGCTTAGTGCCTTTTCTGCAACAGAGAGCGTCTGGTAAACATCACCAGCCTTGAAACCTACAGTCTCGGCATTGATGCTGAATGTAGCAACTGCTTTCTTTGCTACGGTAGCTCTTCTTGTTGTTGTCTTCTTTGTTGTAGTCTTAGCTGCAACCTTCTTTTCTGTTACTTTCTTTTCTACCATAATAATAAAAATTTAATTCCGTTCTAAGTCGTTGAGACTTATTACTTTATAAATCTATGCAAATGTAATGCTTTTTTTTTACATCATTTGCCTTTTATCATGATATTTAAAGAATCTGTAACGTTCAAATGGCATATTAAGCGTTTTCTTGACTTAAATCAACGTTTATCTGTAATTCTTTTAGCTGTTTGTCGTCTAAAGCAGAAGGTGCGTCAAGCATTACATCGCGTCCGCTGTTGTTCTTAGGGAATGCGATGCAGTCGCGGATGGAGTCGAGTCCTGCCATGATGGAAACGAAGCGGTCCAGACCGAAAGCAAGTCCTGCATGAGGTGGTGCTCCGTACTTGAAGGCATTGATAAGGAATCCGAACTGTGCCATTGCTCTCTCAGGTGTGAAACCGAGGATATTGAACATCTTCTCCTGCAGGTTGCAGTCGTGTATACGAAGACTGCCTCCTCCAACTTCGATGCCGTTGCAGACAAAGTCGTAGGCTTTGGCACGTACTTTTTCCGGATGCTCGTCAAGAAGTGGAATGTCGTCAGGGTTAGGCATAGTGAACGGATGGTGGGTTGCCATCAGTCTCTGCTCCTCGTCGCTCCACTCGAAGAGAGGGAAGTCAATAATCCACAGACATTCGAACTTGTTTTTGTCTCTGAGTCCGAGTCTGTCGCCCATTTCAAGTCGCAGGCTGCAGAGCTGTATGCGTGTCTTGTTGGCATTGTCGCCGCTGAGAATAAGAATGAGGTCGCCAGGCTTTGCGTTCATTTCCTTTACAACGTTTGCGAATACTTCAGGAGAGTAGAACTTGTCGATGCTGCTCTTTGTTGTACCGTCTTCATTGACCTTTATCCATACGAGTCCCTTTGCTCCGACCTGTGGTCTCTTCACGAAGTCAGCAAGCTGGTCGAGTTGTTTTCTTGTATAGTTTGCACATCCAGGTGCACATATTCCTCCGATGTAATTGGCATCGTTGAATACAGAGAATTCTCCAGTTCCTTTCAGTACGTCCATGAGTTCCACGAATTCCATTCCGAATCTCAGGTCTGGCTTGTCGCTTCCGAATCTGCGCATAGCGTCGTGCCATGTCATCTGCTGGAGCTTTGCAGGTAGTTCCACACCGCGTATTTCCTTGAACAGATGGCGTGCCATGTCCTCGAAGAGATTAATAACATCGTCTTGGTCAACGAAAGACATCTCGCAGTCTATCTGTGTGAATTCAGGCTGACGGTCTGCTCTCAGGTCTTCGTCACGGAAGCATTTGGCAATCTGGAAATATCTGTCGAATCCGCTCACCATCAGCAGCTGTTTCAGTGTTTGTGGGCTTTGTGGCAGAGCATAGAACTGTCCAGGGTTCATTCTTGAAGGAACAACGAAGTCTCTTGCTCCTTCAGGTGTGCTTCCGATCAGGATAGGAGTTTCAACCTCGATGAATTCTTTTGAATCAAGGAAGTTTCTGATGAGGATTGTCATGCGGTGGCGCAGTTCCAAATTTTTGCGTACTGTCGGTCTGCGCAGGTCAAGATATCTGTATTTCATACGGATATCGTCGCCGCCGTCGGTATTGTCTTCTATAGTGAATGGCGGTGTGATGCTCTCGCTCAGTACGTTGAGTGCAGAGGCGATGATTTCAATGTCTCCGGTAGGTATCTTGCTGTTTTTGCTCTGTCGCTCATTAACTGTGCCTTCAACCTGGATACAGAATTCTCGTCCTAGTTTGTTGGCTTTAGCGCAAAGTTCTGCGTCAACATCTTCGTTGAACACCAACTGTGTAATGCCGTATCTGTCTCTGAGGTCGACAAATGTCATTCCTCCCATCTTGCGGCTTCGCTGCACCCATCCGGCGAGCGTCACCTTTTTTCCTGTGTCGGAGAGTCTGAGCTCTCCACAAGTATTCGTTCTATACATAATTATATTATATAAACTGTTTTTCTTTATTCTTAAAAACTTAATTGTTCTGCAAAGGTATATTTTTTCTATGACACTTTGTCCTTATTTTATAAGGAATTTCAGAAAACCTTTCATTATTGTGGCTTGTTTCTTCTCCAGTTTTATGCATTCGAAAGGAAAACCAAGAGCCAATGTCCTATAGTCGGTTCCGTTGTATGCTACACATGCTGACTGTCCGTCGCTGTATGTAAGAGTGCAGAATGCCGGTTCTGCAGGGCTTATTACATCTGTTTTTGTTGCGGCATAGTGAAGGTTGTTGAGCAGATTGTAGATGCTGAATGATGTACCCATACCGTATACCGCATCAGCTGTACGTTGTGATATTCCGTTGTCGATGTGTAGCACTTCCTTCAGAAATCGTCTGTCGCTTTCTGACTGCATGTCGGTAGCAATGTAAGCTCCGCTTATCAACAGTGAACCTCCTCCTCTTGTGTATGCCCTGAGTAGATTCTGCATGGCAGTTGACAGCGACTTGTAGTTCATCATGGCGGTGGGTGAGTATTTTTCCATACCGAGGATATAGTCTACGCAGGTGTAATCCGCCATGTTGACTCTGCCGTCAGTAACGGCGTGGCTTGATGCGCTGACAACGTTGTATTCATTTGCCGCCATTATCGCCTTGACGTGTTGACGTGGATAGTCAAATGTGTTGCCCATGATGATTTTGCCTTCCATCTCGTTTCCGCTGTAGCCGAGACCGTTGGGGCCGACATTGGCTATCTTTGATTTGTCGAAGTTGAGTTGCCTGCCGCTCCATCCGAGGGTTTTCCCATACTGCACTCCTGGGTCTTCATCCATGTCAAACCCCAGTTCGCTACTGTTGTCTACTACGGCAGGGGCTGCCAATCTGTGGAAGCCGTTTATAACGAGGATGCTTTTTGTGGCTCCGGGGTGGTATACCGCAGAAAGAGTTTCTGACGGGAAACTCTCTCCGCCCTTATTCACAGCTGTAATTTTGAAGTTGTACTGTACGTCGGCAGTCATTCTTACCCTTATCCTGTTTCCTTTAATTGGTTCTCCGTTGTCGAAGTCACCATTTCCTGTGGCAGTATATAAAATGTATGAAGTTGGTTTGGCAGATGGTTCCGTTGGATCTTCCTGTGGGTCCCAAGCTATTTCTACCATTCCTTCATCGACAAATTTAATATATGGATGTTGTGGTGCTAATGGGGTCACGACATAGCTCTTGTCGTGTTGTCGGGATATGAATTTCAGTATAGTCTTGTACAGACTTCTTGCAATTGTGAATTTCACGTTCGGGTCTTGTGCCATCACCATGTCTGGGAAGTTCTGATGGGACAGAGTCTCGATGATTGCCGACGGTACTTCCGGACATCTTGTTTCGGAGTAATTGCGGTCGTATAGTTCTCTTGTTGCCCATTTTCCGAAATTTGCTGTAAGGTCTTTTTGCAGACCGCTAAGCAGGCTTTGCGCAAAGTCTTTGGAGCATTGTCTTGACTTGCCTGAATTCAGTTTTCCGTTATTTGTATTTGTCGTGCATATAGATAGAGAACCATAGATGGATTTCATGTCGTTTGTGTATCCGGCATCGCTGTGTACTGCCAGCGACAGTTCAAACGGTACACCTTTGCCTTTTATATTAGGCACGTAACAGGAACCTCCGGCAAGCCAGTTGGTCATTCTGGAGCGTGCATTGATATCGTCTTTATAGTCGTCGGTACCCTGTTTGGAGTTGTAGACGCTGTCGGGAGCTCCAGCCCATTGAGCGTAGTATCTGGAACCTTCCAGACATCTTGGCAGACCGCTTGTCTGTCCGTTACGGCATATATTTCCCATGCCGCCGCCAAATCTTACGGCATCGGCAGTTACATAACCGTTGTTGTCACTTTTATTCGTCAGTACCACTCTGTTTCTTGATGAGCATCCGGCTTCAAAGTTGAATGTTCCAAGATAGACCCATGTGCCGCCTCCCATCTGTTGGTTTATACGGAAGACGGAAGCTTTTCCTTTGTGGTATACGGTATATTCTGCATCGTCAACGTTTTTTCTTATGTCAGGGTAGCTGACATAGACGGCATATTCTCCGCTTTCTTTGAATTCCGGTTGGTAAGATATGGTGCAGGTCGGTGTCTTGCTTGCTTTAGCCATCCTTGTAGTTCCGGTATAGAAAGGGTTGTCGCTGCCGTATATAGTGCTTGTCCCGGCATTGCTGAAGCCGCTTGCTCCTGCATCAGTCCATCTCGGTGAGGTGTTTATTTCAATGTAGTATGGCGCTTTCCTATCGTCATCGTTGTCAATGATGATTTCATTAGGCTGCCAATCTCTTTCTCTTGGTGAAAATACTGTGGCACCAGCATTTTCAAGCATAGGCATTAGATACGGCACCACGATAGTCTGCGTGAACAGGTCTTCCGTGGTGCAGTAAAGATAGGGTCTTTGCCATTCCCATTTGTCTTTGTTGATATTGTAATAGCGGCCATGACTTGCCCATAGCGAGAGGTGTCTTCCTTGCAATCCTTTCGTTGGTTGCGACAGTGCAGAGATGTTCTTTACCCATTGTTTACCTTTATATTCAATGTCGGTATTGTCTCTTTTTGTCTCAATGGCGTTGTCTTTCTTTGTGGTGGTTACAATCTTATCGCCTTTCTCGTTTTTCCTGTGGCTTCCACACGAACAGATAATTATAGCCACACATATCAACAAAAGTTTATTCTTCATTTAAATCTCTCCGATGGTGAAGTTCTCCGGCTTTTTGCCTTTGAAATCCTTAAAATAGAGTTTGATCTTCTTCATGTCCTCGTCCAGGTTTCCTGTCGGCGTAAAGCTTTCGGTACAGACGATTCTTTTCTTCTCGTAGTCTACTCCATACAGTAATATGGGCAGATTGGCTTTGAGGGCAATGAAATAAAAGCCCTTTTTCCAGTCTGCGACAGGTTTTCTTGTTCCTTCCGGTGTGATGCATAGCTTGAATTGTTTGCGCTCCTTTGCGGTGTTTGCAAGATTGTCCGTCATTTTTGTATGTTTGGATCTCCATACAGGAATGCCTCCCATGTTCTTGAAAATAGGTCCGAGAGGCCAGAAGAACCACTCTTTTTTCATCAGAAAGTTGATGTGGAATCCTTCTGCCCGCATATATAGCTGTCCTATAGCGAAATCCCAGTTACTTGTGTGTGGCGCAAAACAAATGATGTATTTGTCTGGATGCTCAACACTGACTTCTTTTTCCCATCCCATACGGCTGTATAGCAGCCAATGACATAATTTACGCAGCATTATTTCTTTCTATATAATATATTAAGGTGTAATGCTACTCTGGATTTGAAATCAAATCAATAACTTCTCCGACCTCGCCGTTGAATTTAGAAATCAGGTCTTTGTAATATGCCTTGTTGCTTATGCCTGGTTCCGGATGAGAAACCCTGCTGATATAGTTACGATGGATGGAAAGGATGGCATGCAATGTAGCCTTGACATCTTTTTCCTCCTTCTTTCCGCTATATAGGGAGTCAGCAACACACTCTGCGAACAATTCGCTGCAGATATAATTAATGTTCTTTTTTAAATTCCTTTTGTTTGCCATAATTATAGAATACTAAAATTGTAAATAGTTGTTTTGGAACACAAATATACGATATTAATTTTTATATGAACAAGAAAAAACAATAAAAATCATATAATTTGAGAATTAATTGCTTTTTCTTTTTCCTTTTCAAATAAAAATGTTACATTTGCACAATGTAAGCCAATCAAAGGCCATGAATGTACTAACCTAAGGTATTAGTGTAAATGTAGAAAAAATTGACGATGAGCGTCAATGGTATCGAAAAAAAGACAATAATCAAAAAATCTATGGAAAAAAGCGTATTTCAAATCGCAAGAGATTCTTATAAGCCTGTTCTTCCGAAGGGCTTAAGGACAGCAGTCAGTCTTAAAGAAACCGGGGCTACGACAAGTGTCGGTGACCAGGACGAAATAAAGAAAATGTTCCCCAATACATATGGTATGCCTATCGTTGAGTTTATAGAAGGCATCGAAGGTGGACATGATCCAATGAATGTTGGTGTTATTCTCAGTGGCGGTCAGGCACCGGGCGGACACAATGTAATAACAGGTTTGTTTGATACATTGAAGAAGCTGAATCCGCATAACCGCCTATTCGGATTTCTTCTTGGTCCTGAGGGACTTGTTGAACACAAGTATATCGAAATAACAGAAACCTATGTCAACGATTTCCGCAATACGGGTGGCTTTGATATAATCGGTTCAGGAAGAACAAAACTTGAAACTGAGGATCAGTTTGAGAAAGGTTATGAGATATTGAAATATCTTGGGATAAAGGCACTTGTCATTATCGGTGGCGACGATTCGAACACCAATGCCTGTGTGCTTGCAGAATATTATAAGGCAAAAGATTATGGAGTCCAGGTAATCGGATGCCCTAAAACCATTGATGGTGATTTGAAATGTGAGCAGATAGAGACATCTTTCGGATTCGATACGGCTACAAAAGTGTATTCCGGGTTGATTGGAAATATTGAAAGAGACTGTAATTCAGCCCGTAAATACTGGCATTTCGTGAAGCTTATGGGGCGTTCTGCAAGTCATATTGCACTTGAATGTGCCTTGCAATGCCATCCTAATATTTGTCTGATATCAGAAGAGGTACAGGAAAAGGATATGAGCCTTAATGATGTAGTAGACCAAATATGTAAGGTGATAGCATATCGTGCTGACCGCGGAATGAATTATGGTGTTGTGCTTGTACCGGAAGGACTTATTGAGTTTATTCCTGCTATTGGTCGACTTATTGACGAGCTGAACGATCTGCTTGCTTTCCATGGTGATGAATATAAATATCTCAGTACAGGAGAACAGCGTGAGTATATACTTAACCATCTGAGCCATAAGAATAAGACTACATTTGAGACGTTGCCAAGTGATGTTGCACGGCAGCTCTCTCTTGACCGTGATCCTCATGGAAACGTACAAGTGTCGTTGATAGAGACAGAGAAACTGTTGTCAAGAATGTGTACACACCGTCTTGCAAAATGGAAGAAGGAAGGTAAGTTCAGTGGAAAATTCGCAAGCCAGCATCACTTCTTCGGATATGAGGGACGTTGCGCCCCTCCGTCAAATTATGATGCCAACTATTGTTATGCTCTCGGTTCAAGTGCTGCGCATCTTATTGCAAACGGAAAGACTGGATATATGGCGACCGTGCGTAATACATATGCTCCACATGATGAATGGAAAGCCGGTGGTGTTCCTCTCACATCTCTCCTTAATATGGAGCGCAGAAGCGGCGAGATGAAACCTGTGATCTGCAAGGCTCTTGTGGATTTGAACGGAAGACCGTTTAAGGAGCTTGTGATGCATCGTGACGAGTGGTCGAAGGAGACATCCTTCGTCTATCCGGGTCCGATTCAGTATTGGGGACCGTCGGAAGTGTGCGACCGTACAACAATAACACTTGCCCTTGAGCGAACAGAATAAAAGGGGTATTCCTACTGATGAATGAATATCGGGGAGTTGGATAATTCCAGCTTCCCGTTTTGACGTGTTTAATGTGTATATGATAAATAATAGAAAGAGAAAGACAACAAGACGTAAAGCCGTGCGTCGTCGTCCTGCAAAGAAATCAATTGGAACTTCATTGTTTGGATGGCGTAATAAAAGGGCATGGTGGATCGGAGGCATTCTTGTTTCCGTTGCCTACGTATGGGCTTTCTATTATTTCTTTGTCGGGCCGTTTGGCTTTCGTTGGCGTGCTCTGTATGGTGATGCCAACTATCCGGGAGGCTATGAAATCCGTGGTATAGACATAAGTCATTATCAGGGTGAGATAGACTGGGACCGTTTGCAGAATGCAATGATAGAGAAGAGCCCTGTACGCTTTATCGTAATGAAGGCTACTGAAGGCTCGAGCAAGGTGGATCCTTCTTTTAATCAAAACTTCAGCCTGGCGCGTGAATATGGTTATATCAGAGGAGCTTATCATTTTTGGAGCAATAAGTCTTCCGCACGTTCACAGGCATATTTCTTTTTGAAGAATGTTCCTCTTGAAGAAGGTGATTTGCCGCCTGTACTTGATGTTGAACACAAACCGAAAGATAAGACTATTGAGGAGTTTCAGCGTGATGTTTTGACCTGGCTTCATATCGTTGAAGACAAATATCACGTAAAGCCTATAATATACACGTATTATAAGTTCAAGATGAATTACTTGAGCAGTCCGGTATTTGATGACTATCCTTATTGGATAGCCCACTATTATGTTGATAAGATAGAATACAAAGGGGAGTGGAAATTCTGGCAGCATACCGATGCCGGTAGGTTGCCGGGTATAAAGGGATATGTGGATTTCAATATCTATAACGGAAGCTTTTATGATTTGAAGAAGCTAACGATGGGTAATGAATGATATATACTATTCAGATCCTTTCAGAATCTGTCTTATAAATTATTCGAAATGCATGAGCCGGAAAAACAATTAAAAGGCGGATGTGTAATATTGTATTTTTATACAATTATACCGTGTATCTCCTGTATGAGAAATCAGGAGATGGATATGTTTTTTATTGCATGTCGAAGCAAGCTGAAAAGATGTCCAATCAACTTCAAATAGAAAGTTACCGAATTTCTATGAGAAAGTTACGGACTTTCTATTGGAAAGTTACCGAATTTCTAAATGATGACAAAATCATGTGTTTACAGAGGCTTGGGGTAATTGGTATAATCAACGAGTATTGACGTACTATACTGACTGGTTATTTATACAGGCTGTGTGTATGTTTATGCGTTCTCGGGTTAGCCAGACTGTATGTGTTGCGGTATGATGAGGGTGGACTATGAGAGGGCGATGCTGTTCACCATGATGGCGACGGTCTTCATCCGGGCGTAGTCAAACGACATGTATATAAAGCCGCGGTATTTGTTTGCCGTACCCCATGAGTTCTTGCAGATGAAGAATTTCCTGCCTTTGCTGTCGTGAGCTATTCCGACGATAGCCATGCAGTGGTCGTCGGTAGTGCGGAGTGCTTCGAAGTCCTTCTGCCTTATCTGCTGTGATGCCGCCCGTTTGTCCTCTCTTATGTCGGCGATGCCGTCTTCAAACGAGAATCCTCTCTCGCTGATGTCCCCTTCCCAGCATACGGGATGTCCGCTGCGAATGGAGCTTTCCATGATGTCCATCATGTGGTCGAGAGGTATGTTTATGAATCTTTCCCGGTTGAAGTTATCCGGCACTTCGAGCACCACTTTCTTGTTCATTGGCATGTGTGTGAAGCTTGTTATAGCCTGATATTCGTCGGGCATACATACGCTGTGTGCGAATTCGAGCGGAGTATATTCCATGCTGTACATATATACATGCAGCGGCAGGGGGTTGATGCCGTTGTCGAGAATGTTGTTTGCGCTTTTCCTTACGTAGTTGATGCCGTTGCGCTTTGCCGCAGCCACACGAATCATGTTCTGCATCTTTCTTGCTGTCACGTTGATGTTTGCGTCGGTGTTGTAGGAGTCGTACGGCATCAGTCCGTAGGTCTGTATCAGTCTTATCAGCTGTGGCATGGTGCCACGTGTGGTGATGTGTGTCTTACCGCGGTTGAGGTAGCAGGCGTCCACCTGTTCGTTCATGAACATCCTTGCCACGTATGCCGGTGAGAGGTTTACGGAGTCGCCCCTCATGATGTGTTCCGTTTCTATAGTGGCGAGCATGGCGTACGCCCAGCACAGACTGCTTTTGCCCTGGTTCTTTACCGGGGTATAGGAGAGTCTCACTTCGTCTGTGAATGTCTGTTGCTCACCGCTGCTCTTGGCTTTCTGTTGTTCCGAGCAGCCTGTTGTGAAGAGCAGCGTTGCGATGTAGAGTGCTGTGGCGATATACTTTTTCATGATAGTATGGTGTTTTGTTATTCTTCAATGAGTTTTCCTTCCGCCTTTAGGGCGTTCCACATGGAGAAGCGTGCTTCTGGTGCCATGGCTTCAATCTTTTCGAACAGCGAGGCGATGTCGGAGCGGTGGGAGTCCGTCTCGTATGGGCAAAGCTTCTTCTGTTTGCGGTAGCCTTGCATCTCGGCATATTGCTTTATGTCCGCCTCGTCTTCCATGCAGAGCGGTCGTATTATGGTAATCGGCATCTTGCGCATTTTCAGTCTTGCCGGCATGGTTGAGAAGTGTCCTTGGAAGAACTGGTTCATGAGAGTGGTGTGTATGATGTCGTCCATGTGGTGCCCGAGAGCAATCTTGTTGCATCCTAACTCCTGCGCTTTCAGGAATATCTGCTTGCGACGGTTCCATGAGCATAGGAAACATGGCAACTTGCGGTTGTCGGTAGACATGTCGAAGCTGGTGTTTACAATGTGCAGCGGTATGTTGAACTGTGCGGCGAAGTCTTCCAGGTACGTGGTGTCGCTCTCGTATTTTATGTTGTCCATGCGGATATGTATGGCGTGGACCGTAAAGTGCGGCTTGCTTATGCGCATCTTCCTGCCGAGCATCTCCAGCAGGAATAGCGAGTCTTTCCCACCGGAGAGAGCCGCCAGAATGCTGTCGCCCTCTTCGATAAGGTCGAAATCCTTTATCGCCTTGCGGAAGTGTCGTGTCAGCTTTGCTTCGAGTTTCTGTTCTTCTGTGGGTAGAGGCATGTCTGTGTTTATTTTAGGAATACGAGATATACTGCGAGGACGAGGCACCCGAAGGCGAGGTAATGGTTCCAGTGAAGCCCCTGTCCAGTGAACATCATGTTGATGATGATGGTGAAGACCACAAGACTCACGCATTCCTGTATTACTTTCAGTTGCACGAGTGTGAAGGGGCCTCCGTTGTCTATGAATCCTATTCTGTTTGCAGGCACTTGGCAGCAGTATTCAAAGAATGCTATGGCCCATGAGAAAGCTATCACTCCGAAGAGCGGCCAGTTGCTGCTTGTGCCGGTTTGTTGCAGCTTCAGATGCCCGTACCAAGCGAGAGTCATGAAAATGTTGCTTGCTATGAGCAGCAGTATGGTGTATAATCCGTTCATGAAAGGTTTTGATATAAATGTTTCTGCAAAAGTACTTTATTTTTCATTCATAGTATTAATCCTTTGGTTAAATATTGTGGAAATTTCTTCCGTGCTGCATTTATCTTTTTCCTATGTTTTATGTATGTTTAAAGTAAACATTAGTTAAATTAATGTATTTTGTTTGTAAACTGTAAGTAAATGTCGAAAATATTTTTAAGAATGATATTTATTTCATATCTTTGTAGCAGGTTCATAAGATATGAGCGGCGCAAGCGTGAATTAGGGGAACGGAATGTCCTGTAAGGATATTAATTCACAGCTGTTAATCGATTGCGGGATAGTCTGAAAAGCGCTTGCAGCCCCGTGTTTTATACAAAGGATAATGACAATACAAACGTAGTAAAAGGAAAGGACAGTAGATATATTGTTAATATTTTATTCAAAATGTTGATTGAATAATGTTGGTATGCTGAGCTAACTGCTCACATGATTGCCCTAATGCTCTCGTGATGAAAGCGTTAGGGCTTTTTGTGCTTGGCAAGTAGACGAGTTGACAAGTAAACGAGTTGACGAGGAGATATGTAAACAAGTAAACAAGTAGACAAGTAAACGAGTAAACGAGTTGACGAGGAGATATGTAAACAAGTAGACAAGTAGACAAGTAAACAAGTAAACGAGTAAACGAGGAGATTTGTTCTACTTGATAATCGCTGGTCGCAAAAAACTTAAATAAGTAATGCATATCTCCTCGTTTACTCGTTTACTTGTCAACTCGTTTACTTGTCAACTTGTCAACTCGTTTACTTGTCAACTTTATTTTATAACAACACGTCCTTTTCCTCTCTGTCCGGCAGAATGGCGAGGGTACATAATGAATATGCCGTGAAGATTTTCTGTATCTTTCACTCGTCTTCCGTCAATGGTGAAGAGTTCTGACGGTGTGTCGTTTTCTTCTTTCTGAATGTCGTTTATTCCAGAAGTGAGGATGCTGTTCAACGACAGCTGCTGTGAGTTCTCCACAACACAGTTGTTAGGGTTCTCTGCATCATAGCCACCGATGAAGGCAACCAATGACAACTGGTTCCTGTCCCAGTTTTCAGCCAGGTGCATGTCGTATTCATACTTGAATGTGCCATCCTCGTTCCATTCTATCACCTCTCCCCAAGTGCTGTTTATGATGCGCTCCACATGCATGTGTCTGAATGCGGCGTTGGCTCCTTGCTGGTTGTGAGGAACGATGCTGTCCTCAAGCAGGTAGAGAGTGATGCGAGCCGGAGTGTCGCAGAACGGACGTGCTCTGAATCCCGTTACGGTAACGTGCAGGTCTTCCTCCGAAGTCTTTTCCGCATCGATATTTACTCGAGTGTATGTAGGTACAGACAGACGGGCATTAAGCGCAGCCCTCAACACCTCGGCATCCATGTCGCTAACCGGTGTGTCCTTGTTGTCTTTGGTCTTGAAATAAGGGTAGCGGTCAATCATCAGAGCCGGTGCGTATGTGGTAGGATAATTGTAAAACCAAGTATATTCCGTGTCAGACGGTACGGTGAGGAAATCCTGCGAATATCCGTCGTGGTGGCAAACCACAACAGCGCGTCCTTTGAATTCGTCTGTTGAAAGAACGGTATGGATGGTGTTTGCCAGTCGCGGACAGTTCTGGCAGCTCTCCGAGGTGAACTCCTCGAGCAATACTATACGCTCGTTGGCGAAAGGCAGACTGACGTTGTCGTTAGACGGGTTCTCGTCCGTTTCGCCGTTTACTTTGTCTATACCTATAAATAAGGTGTTAGCCAACGTTGCTGATGCCTGAAGACCGCTGACAACGAATGTAGTGTCAACCAGTTTGCCGGCAGGAAGATCCATGTCGAGATGAGCTGTTGCAAGGTCAGTATCGCTGCTGCCTACGTGGAGGTCAATAGACTTCACCGTTTCCGTTCCGAAATTCTTGAAGGTGGCAGAAATGGAGATGTCGTTGCTGTTGCTAATGCTTGTTGCAGCCTGGTTGGATATTCCGACGTCGTAGCGGTAGATGTTGTCGCCGCTTACTACAGCCTCCAGACTAAGCGAGCCTTGCGAGCACATGTCGGTCCATTGCTTGTCTCTGCCAAGTCTTACCCAGAAGGCATTTTCGTTGGTCTCCTGTACGAAGGAGATTGCGTTTATGGAGCCGCGCTGCTTGAAAGAGTATCCTATGTAGAGAGGCTTAACGTCAGAAGGTATGACGTATGGCTCTTTGAGAGCGACCTCGTTCCATCCTCTTACTATTGAATTCTTCAGAATCTCACCCTCAGCAATGTTTTCGCCGTCCAGAGAATGGCGCACCCATACTTTCAGAGTGTCGATGTTGAGAGAAGAGGCTAATCCTACACGAACCTTTGACAGGCTGTTCGAGGCATAAGCCTGCAGCATGTTGCTTTGCAATAATATAGCGGCATCAACCCATTTGCGGCCGGTTGCACCTACGGTGCTGGATTTGTTCACTACGCCGTTGCAGAATCCGAGATGCACCTCATTGGTGGCTTTGATTCCTAAAAAGGCTGTAAGCAGGAAAAATAGAGTAAAGAGTTTTTTCATTGTAATGTTTTTTTGGTTATATTGTTGCAAAGGTAATCCTTTTCTAAAATATGGCAAGCGTTATGTCGTTGTTTTTTTTATTTTGCGAAAACATTTGCCAATGTATATATACTGTCTCTTATAC
>ERZ1027266.160-NODE-160-length-49261-cov-31.719363_pt1 | contig 49261 bp, 48 predicted proteins | sample MGYA00519257_ERZ1027266 | MGnify/ENA primary metagenome ERZ1027266 (study PRJEB26926, sample SAMN06164683) | human gut metagenome | biome: ENVO:00009003; feature: ENVO:2100002; material: ENVO:00002003 | host: Homo sapiens | place: USA | collected 2012 ... | reverse complement strand
GCGCGAGATATTCATAGTATTAATCTCCCGCAGCTTTCAGCAGATGAACACAGATTATTTTCCATGCGGAGGAACACGGATTATTTCTGAACACGAATAAACCGAATCGAACGAATTCTCCAAAATATTCATCCTGAAGATTCGCTTATGCGACTACGTCGCATTCTACTGCAAACTTAGAGCTTACTATGCCCAGAGATATGGCGTGCATTGCGACTTGACAAGCAATGGCATCGTACAGACCGCCACGGAATATGTGAACGGCATCGGTATGAACTAAACCTATACCATCAACGGCACTCCGCTTGAAAACTTCTATCACACTTTTCCCCTTTTGGGGAATTGTATAGCCATTATTAGCTTATATCTGTTTGCGATATAGTCCGTTTGGACTTCAATATTATAGACGAAACAACCGCAACAATTAAAACAAAAACTGCAATTCCGACAAATGATATATGTAAACCATAATGTTTCCCTACGAATCCGATTAGTACTGGACCGAGGAGTATCCCCGAATATCCAAGGGCATTAATGAAACTGATAATGTTGTGTACAGCCATTCCTTTGATATGTGCCGCGAAGGAAACCAATTGAGGAACAACATTGGCGGCACCGCAGCCGACAATCACAAAGCCGACGACAGCAGCAACGGAACTGTCAACTAATACTACAACCATGAAACCGACAGCAATGAGTAACGCTCCTCCAGCCACTACAAACCTTTGTCCCAATCGATTTACGGTTTTGTCTCCACATAGCCTCATAATGGTCATTGACACAGCAAATGCCGTATAGAAGAAACCTGCCATAGACATGTCAACGCCACGCTCTTGGCTGACAAATATTGCCGACCAACCCATCACAGCACCCTCCGAGGCATACATGATAAAGCACAACAATCCAACCACGATAACCATAGGAGGAATATACAATTTATTTTTTCTTAGCTTCTCAACAGGTGCGTCAGACAACACAAATTCTTCTTTCGGCAACAAATCCCTACATCCGAATACCAGCGCAAGCAATATGAACACCATACAAATAACAACAGCCCATTTAGGCATGAACCCCAAAGTAAACAGCAAGCTCATCGCTCCGGCACCGATCAGTGTACCCAACGAATAGCCGCCATGAAAACCAGACATAAGATGCCGTCCCGTCATGCGCTCTACGGTAACACCATTCATGTTTGCCGCAACATCAATGGTGATGGTGCAACCTCCGAAAACCATAAGCATCACGCCTGTCAGCCATATATTTATAAGCAGGCTTATGGCTAACAACGCGAAAGCCATCAGCAATCCCGATACATAAACCACCTTCTTTGCGCCAAAATGATTTACAAGAAAGCCGGAAAGCGGAAGTGCACAGATAGAGCCAAAGCCACTGCACAGCATAAGTAACCCAAGAGTACCCTCGTCTATTGCAAAAGAACTCTTGACGTATGGTACAAGCGGTGCCCACGCAGCCTCGAGAACACCTATTATCATAAAGGCTACACGATTGGAAACGAGCAAATGTTTATGGTTGTTATGAAGAATATTCATCTTAAACTAATTAAAAAAGACATATTGCAACATCATATTGCAAATGAATATAAAAATTCCCTTTTTGAAGAATTTACCCCTGCAACAGATATCCGTGACAGGGGTAAATCTTTCTATTTGGACATTATGACCTTAATTTTCTTTGGATTACAGTTTACTTGTTTGCAGTCTGTTTGAATCCTGTATCTTCCGCTGACCATGGTTGCCATTTACACTCGCCGACTTCCATTTCGGAGAACTGTGCGGTGAATGAATGGTCAACCGGGCTTGCCGCATATATTCCGAACGAAATCTCCCCATCACCCTTATCCAAATGGAATGTACGCATTTGGTGGAAAGTGATACCGTCAGGACTTGTCTCTATATAATAGTCGCTTCCCCGACGGCTAAGACGATACCACATTTCCTTTATGGAAGAGGGAATGTCATGCGTAGCCCAATCGGAATATCCTTTGTTTGTCACAACACTACCCAATCTCTGGTATTCCTCGTTCTCGTATTCGATAGACGCCTTCATCCAGTTGTCACTGTCAAGATAGATTGCGATTCCGCACTGGTCAAACAGAGCGGAACTGTTGAACGATGTCTTTACAGTGAAAGAAAAGAACTTGTCGGAGGTTTTCATTTGCAGCACCGGAGCATTGTCGTTGCTGAATCCATAATAGGTGCGCTGCCACAGGTCGGTGTGAGGTTCTGAAACGATTGTAATCAAAGAGTCCGTGATGGTGTATTGTTTGGGCTCACGAATCCAAAACAAGTTTTCAGCCACAAATGGCTTTACGGTTGTGTCATTTTTTTCCATATTCGATTTTATTGCTATTGACGATTGTTGTTTATTCCCCATCGAGCTTACCTATGCGGAAATCAGGAACAGCCTCTTGCTTAAGCGACCATACGGACCGATAATCGCCTGATGGTTATTGTCATCGGAAGTGCCTATTGTGCGAACAGACACCACACGGTGAACACCATATTCATCCTGTTCGAAACACAGTTTTTGACAATGAGTGTCATTCTCGTATGCGTATAACACACCTGCCGAATACGTTCCAGCTTCGGTGAAGCTCGGCTGTACTTTAGCCGTAAAAGTGAAAGGTTTAGTGTTGTCAACTTCTGTAAAAATGACTGCAGAGCTATTGACAACGCTTCCATCTGGTGAGCGGAAATAATCAGTTTGGGGACCAGCCACAAACTTGAGAGTGTCGCCAAGAAGTGTGACACCATTCTCTCCGCCGTTTTTAGACTTTGTAAAACGGATTCCTCCTACATTGATATTGCATGTAGCGAGTTTAACGTTTTCCGTTGTAACTTTCTTGTCAGAACTTCCTTCTTTTTTCTCCGACTCTTTCTGGGTGCATCCTGTCATAGCAAGACCTGCAATGATTGCGATAAATACTAATTTTCTCATTGTGACATTGATTTGATTTTTATTAAAATTGCAACTTCCTTGTGATTTATTTGCGGCTGCAAAATTAGATAGAATATAAGACGTGCACAATACTGATTTCTAACCAATTTTCGAAGCAGGCATGCACATTAAATAAGGTTCATTCTTAATGCAATTTCTACTGCGGCTGCGGTGTTGGCAACTTTTAATGCCGCTAAAATATCCTGACGATGGCGATTAACCGTATAAATGGATATGTTTAAGTTGCCGGCAATTTGTTTGCTTGGCACTCCTTTGGCTATCAATGACAGTATTTCAAGTTGTCGGCGACTAAGAATTTTACGGTCACTCGCTTCGTATATGTCTCGTCCGACCGTTTCCCCGGTCAACAGATTGACAATTATTCCATCTTGTCGGTTATGGGAAATAGGATATGGGATGTAAGTGCATAGACCGAGTAAAACACTTCCGTTGGCACTACAGCTGAAATATCTCGTTGTATGAAGTATCTTGACTTTTTCATTGTCTCCGGCCCGGTAAAAATTGAGAATACATGAAGCTGAATAATTTGTTTTTTCTTTTATTGAACGTTCTTTTATAAAGTTGAAGAAACGAAGTTCCAGTACATGACGTTCAATAAGTTCGTCTTCTTTTACATGTCTGAATATGATGTCTTCAAAGGCAGAATTTCGATCTACCATATATTCTGGAAGATTCATTGTAGCTTGACCGAATTTTCCTGCATAAATATGGCATTCGTTGTTTAGAAAATCTGATACAACTGCTATGCCTTCTGTTGCTAATGCATAACCGTTTGCACACGCTTTTGCTTGAGCGAGTAATAGTTCCCTATTATCCGAGGCTTCAAACTGTTGATCTGTCAAAAGCGATTTTAGTTCATTTTCTTGCTTCATTCTGAATTGATTCCTATTCACACCATTACGGAGTAGTGCCAATTAAGTTATGTTGCAAAAATACTAATAATAATTGATTTAGATTATTAGTGTTTCTTAAAATATATTAAGCGAACATGAAGTCGAAATAGAATGTAATAGTGGCTCCTAATATAAATTAGGTTAAATCAAGTCTGCTGCCCCAACAAAACCAAGCTGTATGAATCCATTTCTGAATATCATTTGTATCTTTGCAGATGAATCGTGCCTGAGCAGGGGCTATCCTGATGTAAAAAGGCGCATAACTATCAAGGAATCTGTCAATAAAACATTTTGATATGGCAAAAGTAGGCTACATCATGGCTGCACTTTAATTATGGAGACCAAACCTATTGGGTTCGTACAGTAAAGATGTTCTTCGGGAAAGTCACGAGGGACGGCAGTACTTTAAATCGTTTCACAGGAATAGACAAATAATTATGGAGACATTCAATAATGTAATAAACAGTGGCCAGGTTGTTCTGGTCGATTTCTTTGCCACATGGTGCCAACCTTGCAAGGCAATGCACCCTATTCTGGAACAGGTGAAGAGTGCATTGGGCGACCGCATCCGAATCATCAAGGTGGATGTGGACAAGTATGGCGTAACGGCAAGCCAATACCGCATCCAATCCGTGCCTACGCTGATGCTCTTCCGCAACGGAGAAGTATTGTGGCGCACAAGCGGTGTGGTTGATAAAGCCGAACTGCTGGCTACGCTTGATCCTTTCTTGACATAAAAAGATGAAAAGAATAAAGGAAGAGCAGCGGGTTGTGGAGCAGATGATACGTCTGTACTGCAGAAAGAAAGAGGGAAATAAGGAATTATGTCCAGTGTGCCAAGAGTTGCTACAGTACGCTACTGCAAGACTGGAACGCTGCAAGTTTGGCGAAAACAAGCCTACATGCAAGAAGTGTCCCATCCACTGCTATCGCCCTCAGATGAAAGAACGGATGTGCAAAGTGATGCGCTGGGCTGGTCCGAGAATGATTTTACACCACCCGGTTGCCGCTATCAGGCATGTCATAAGAGAATTTGTAACAACAGGAAAATGAGCATGAAACAGATAGAAACACTCGTCTTTGATTATGGAGGTGTCATCGTGAACATTGATGATGCCTCTGTTGTAAAAGCCATGGAGAGCCTGGGCATTACGGCGTTCAAGCGACTAATCCATGTCCGCAAGATCAAGAGACAGATGCACCAATATATTAATGGTCTGGTAGCGGAAGCAGAAACTTTGAAAGAGATGCTGAGCCTTTGCCGCCAAAGGAACCACAACCAAGGATATTGAGAAAGTCCTGGAAGAGTTGTGTGGCAATCTGCCTGTGGAAAGACTGGAGGCATTGGTCAAGCTTCGTAAGCGGTACAAGGTCTATCTGCTCAGTAACATCAACGACACGCTTTGGCAGAAATCAGTCAGTCAGATGAAGCAGCTGGGATATTCCACAGACGAGTTGTTTGATGAAGTGTTCCTCTCATACGCCATGCGGAAAGGGAAGCCATCCATCGAAATCTATGAAGAGATGACGCAACAGACTGGATTGAATCCTTCCACTACGCTCTATTTCGATGACCGCACAGAGAATGCCGAAGCAGGCAAGCGCTTTGGCTTTCAGTGTGTCCTGGTAAAGACCAATCATCTGGAAGAGCATCAGGAATGGCAAGAAATTAACAACGATATTAAAGAATAAGCTTATGCGCATAATAGGAAACTTACTTTGGTGGCTCTTCGGAGGTCTCGAAGCTGCTATCGGTTATTTCACAGGCAGTCTGGCTCTTGCATGTACTATCATCGGCATTCCCTTTGCGATACAGACATTCAAGATTGGTCTGCTCTGCCTATGGCCTTTTGGTTCTAAGGTGAGAGAAACAAATAGTCCAACAGGTTGCATTCGCATCCCGCTGAATTTACTCTGGCTGATTTTCGGAGGATTGTGGGCTTGCCTCGTGCATCTGTTCTTCGGCTTTATCTTATGTATCACCATTATCGGCATTCCTTGGGGAAAACAGCATTTCAAAATGGCAGGGCTTTCGCTCGCACCGTTCGGCAAGGATGTGGAGTTGGGATTATAAAGTGAAAAGAAGTTTAAAGAAATATGGCTATGACTATTGATACAACAAATCTCTGTTCACATCTTCAAAAGAAGTTGTTTGAACCTGAGGGTGTATATTATCCTATCTGGCAAGCCATGCAGAATGATGAGGAGTTGACTGCCGTGGTTCGCTCACGACAGCTTCATATTTATCGTAATGGCAAGAAGATTCTCATTCTCGCTGGCAAGGCTCAGCCTAAGATTATCAGAGAGGATAAACTGAATGAATTGATAAAAATATAAAGAACGAAGCTTATGAAAAGAATTTTTCAAAAATTGATGATTGCCATTTGCTGCATGGTTTCATGCAATATGGTGGCGAATGCGGGCAACGACAAGCCTATCTCTGTAAATGCACTTCCTGCCAAGGCCCAAACCTTGCTCAATAATCATTTCAATGGTCAGAAGGTGATGCTTGCAACGATTGAATCGGGAGTTGTCAGCAGAAGCTATGATGTGGTTCTGCAGAATGGCACGAAGTTGGAATTCGACAAAAAAGGAAATCTTAAAGAGATAGATTGCAAGCAGGGAATCGTGCCAGCTCTGTTGATTCCGCAAGCCATCAAGAACTACTTGAAGGATAATTATGCAGGACAATCGGTGAAAAAGATTGAAATGAACAAGAATGAATACGAGGTGGAACTGACAAACGGATTGGATTTGACCTTCAACAAGCATTTCCAATTAATAGATATTGACTGATCTGCATTTTGTAAATAGATTTTCCTGCATAGGGTGAAAACAACAGATAAATTATATGAATGTTTTAAGTAAAAAGTTACGGAGAATATGAATTATCTCCGTAACTTTTTACATTTTCATCTTAAATCAAGTTCGCCCTGCAAACCAAATTCATCCCTATAATCACATTTCTGAATATTTTTTTGTATTTTTGCAGATATATTGCGCTGATGGCGAATTAATAACAAAATAAATAACTAAGTATATGAGCATTAAAAAGAATGGGATATATTGGAAGGGCATCAAGCGCCGGATAGGGAAATTCCTTGAGAAGGTGCACGAATGTATACTTATCTTTACCGACTGGCTGGGGTAAGTGCACATAGTAAATAAAATGCAAAACATTGATATAATCTGATGGAAACAGAAAGAATTTACCTTCGCTATTGGCAGGAATCGGATGCAGAGGCGCTCTTCAAGTACGCCTCAGACCCTGATGTAGGACCTCGTGCCGGATGGCCGGCACATAAATCAGTAGAAGAAAGTCGGGAGATAATCCGAACATACTTCAATAACGACACGACATGGGCGATTGTGTTGAAAGAGACTGGCGAGGCCATCGGCTGCATCGGCTACTACACACATGAAACCAGCAACATCCCTATCGGAGAAAAAGATTGCGAGGTGGGCTACTGGGTAGGAAAACCTTACTGGAACAAGGGAATCTGCACCGAAGCCTTGAAGCTGATGCTCGACTACTGCATCCACGAGAAGCATTTCGAAAACATCTGGGCAGACCACTTCACAGGCAATCCTGCATCAGGAAAGGTCATGGAGAAATGCGGTTTCTCAGACACCGGAATGCTGAACAGATGCAGCCAACTCGTGGGTGGCGACAAGGATATGGTGAAAGTGTTTAAGTACAAAAGATAAAAATAACTAAAAAGAATATGAAGCATAAAGTAAAAGTAACAGTAATAGACAAGAAGGTCTATCCTGAACTGCAAGAGAAGTATTGCGCCGACCCAAAAGCAGGAATGTGTCCATGCTACAACATTGGTGATGAGTTTGTTTTTGAGCGTGACGATGAGAATGATCATTTCTGGCATGGAGGCTTGAATACACTCGTCAAAACATCCGCCGATCCGAATACCGTAGCAGGAGGTCCGAAAATGCCACATTGCTCAGAGGCATGGGATGCCATTTCACGATATATATACACCGGACTGCAAGGTGGTTCAATCATGAAGGGATGGATGAAGCGTGAAAACGAAATGATATGCTGTTGTTCTGACGGAACAAGACCTGTCATATTCAAAATTGAGCGTATAGACGAAGAGTAGTTGTTTTGCATGGCATGGATGGTATGGTTGGGGTTGGTCGCTGCTTTATTAGGATAAAAACAAACAAATTAATAGGATAAAAATGAGAAAGAAATCAAGAGCAATGGATAGTGGGTGGGCATTGGAAGTAATGCACAAGGCTTCGTATATAACTGTCAGTTTTATTGACGAAGACGGCAAGCCTTATGGTTTACCGCTGTCGCTCGCATCTGATGATGATGTGAATTGGTATCTTCATAGTGCCTTGGAAGGCAAGAAGTTGGAGGCAATCAAGTCTCACCCCGAGGTCTGCCTTTCAGCCGTAACTCGTTGTACGCCTACAGTTGGTCCTAAGGACGGCAGTTTCACTCTGCAATACAAATCAGCCATCGCATTCGGCAAGGCAGAAATCGTGACCGAAGAGACAGAGAAGATTCATGGTCTTAGACTAATCTGTAAGCGTTTCCTTCCTCAACACATGGATGCTTTCGACCAGAGCATCGTTCGATCTTTATCACGCACGGCTGTAGTTCGCATCACGCTTACTGAACCGCCAATCGGCAAGCGCAAGCAGTATGATAAGGAGGGCGTGGAAATGAAATATGGCAGAATGGAATAAATCTCCGATAATGGTAACATCTTCCGAAAACCAGGTATAAGTTCTTTAGGAGAATGTGCGTATCTTTGCACCCAAGAAATGTTAAAGCATAGAATTATGACGGAATTTTTCTTTAATACCATACAGGAGTTCAACGACTACATAGGGGTGAAAACACTTCATCCCTTAGTAAGCATTGCACATGTAGAGAACACTGCTCCGATACAGGAGGCTGTGCATCACTACGGACTTTATGCCCTCTTTCTGAAGGAAAACAAGGGCTGTAAATTGTCATACGGCAGAACAGAATATGACTTTGACGAAATGACAGTAACCTCGTTTGCTCCAAGACAGTCGGTTAAAGTGAAACCTAATCCAGGAGTACCGTTTGCCAAATATACGGTTTTGGCATTCCATCCCGAGTTGCTCAACCGCACTTCGCTTGGCAAAAACATCTCCCGATACGAGTTCTTCGACTATACAAGCAACGAAGCCCTACATCTATCCGCTGCCGAGGTAAATATCTTTCGTGATGTGCTCTCAATGATTAAGCAGGAGCTGCAGCATCCTATCGACAAACATTCGCGTGAACTCATCGTTTCTAACATCGAGTTGCTGCTGAACTACTGCCTGCGCTTCTACGACCGTCAGTTCATCACACGCGAGGAGATAAATCATTCGGTAGTAAAGAAGTTCATATCTCTGCTCGATGAATACATTGCCCAGAAGGCGGAGCATGAAGGTCTGCCTACCGTAGCTTACTTTGCCGACAAATGCTGCTATTCGCCTAAATATTTCGGCGAATTAGTCAAGACCGAGACAGGCAGAACCGCAAAGAGTATGATCAACGACCGACTGCTTTCTGCTTCCCGCCAACTACTTGTTGATGAAACCCTCAGCATAACGCAAATCAGCCAACACCTCGGCTTTGAGTATCCTCAGCACTTCGTCCGCTTTTTCAAGGCTCAGACAGGGAAAACTCCAAGCGAGTATCGCAAAACTGCGTAGATATAAAGCATGTTTAGAATAACTATTATTCTTATTATTTGATAGAAACGGAATTTCGGTAATGTCGTCCGGAAACCAGGTATAAGCTCTTTAGAAGAATGTGCGTATCTTTGCATCAGTTTTTAATTATCAAACAAAATATTTAATATGAAAAGATTGGTTTTGCACATTTACTCAATGTTCGTGGCGCTAACGGCTATGGCCTGCCCAAGCAATGAGGTTAAATCAGTACAGGATTGGGACAAAACTTTTCCTAAAAGCGAGAAGGTAAATCATAAGAAAGTGACATTCAAGACCCAATACGGTCTTACTCTTGCAGCCGACCTCTATATCCCGAAGAACGCTGAAGGAAAGTTGCCTGCCATTGCCGTGAGCGGTCCTTTTGGAGCCGTCAAGGAGCAATGTTCAGGTCTCTATGCACAGACCATGGCAGAGCGTGGTTTCATCACCATCGCTTTCGACCCTTCGTATACAGGTGAATCTTCTGGCGAACCTCGCCGTACGGCTTCTCCCGACATCAATACGGAAGACTTTCTGGCAGCTGTAGATTATCTCAGTATGCGAGATGATGTAGATGCAGGGCGAATCGGCATCATTGGCATTTGCGGTTGGGGCGGAATCGCTCTGAATGCTGCAGCTCAGGACCCTCGCATCAAGGCTACTGCGGCAATAACCATGTATGACATGAGTCGAGTAAGCGGAAATGGGTACTTTGACACAGATGACAGCGAAGAAAGCCGATATTCGGCACGAAAGGCATGGGCAGAAGCTCGCACGGCCGACCTCAAGAACAGAACATTTACTATGGCTGGTGGCGTGGTTGACCCATTGCCGGAGGATGCACCGCAGTTTGTAAAAGACTATCATGCCTATTACAAAACGCCACGTGGCTATCATAAGCGTTCGGGCAACTCGAACGACGGTTGGCGCACCACCGGTTGCCAGGCTTACGCCAACACCCGTTTCCTCTATTACATCAACGAAATCCGTTCGGCAGTACTCATCGTGCATGGAGAGAAAGCACATTCCCGCTACTTCGGTGAAAGCGCCTTCAGATATATGATGGATGGAAAAGCGGAAGGCTACGACTTCGCACGAAAGCCCAACCCCGTACCAGAGAACAAACAACTTCTCATCGTTCCCGGAGCCTCTCATTGCGACCTATACGATGGTGGTGGGAAAGGATTGATTCCTTGGGACAACATCGAGGAGTTCCTGAAGAAGAATTTATAAATATGAAAAAAATTGCAACATTCATCATTTTAACAACTATTTCACTCAATATAATGGCACAACAGAAAATAGTACAGACAGCAGGGCGCACCCAGCTGGGTGAGTTTGCCCCGGAGTTCGCCCACCTCAACGACGACATCCTATTCGGAGAAGTATGGAGTCGCAATGACCTGCTTTCATTGCGTGACCGCAGTTTGGTAACCATCACTTCGCTCATCAGTCAAGGAATCACCGACAGTTCGCTGAAATATCATCTGCAGTCGGCAAAGAACAATGGCATTACCCGCACGGAAGCGGCAGAGATCATCACCCATATCGCCTTCTACGCAGGTTGGCCAAAGGCCTGGGCTGCCTTTAATCTGGCAAAGGAGGTGTGGAACGAAGATGTGAAAGGAGAAGACGCCAAGGCTGCTTTCCAGCGCGAGATGTTCTTCCCTATTGGCGAACCAAACACCGCTTATGCCAAGTACTTCAAGGGCAACAGTTATCTGGCACAAATATCCGACAGTCAGATACCTTTCTTCAATGTTACCTTTGAGCCTGGTTGCCGCAACAACTGGCACACGCACCACGCTACAAAGGGTGGCGGGCAAATGCTGGTAGGTGTAGCCGGACGTGGTTGGTATCAGGAAGAAGGCAAACCTGCACAGGAGATTCTCCCAGGCACAGTCATCCATATTCCTGCCAACGTGAAGCATTGGCATGGTGCCGCAAAAGACAGCTGGTTTGCCCACCTCGCCTTTGAAATACCTGGCGAGAACACATCCAACGAGTGGCAGGAGGCTGTGAGCGATGAGGAATATAACAAGATAAAATAACAATAAGATTTATGACTTCACTTCAAGAAAGACTGTTCACCATGCAGGATAAGCAGTATGCTGCTTTCCATGCGAAACTGACACCGGGAGTGCCTATGGAAAGTTTCATAGGCATTCGTGTGCCTGTGCTCCGCAAGTTCGCAAAAGAATTTACAAAGGAGAAAGAATGCGAGGAGTTCCTTCAGCAGCTTCCTCACGAATACTACGATGAGAACATGCTTCACGGTCTCCTCATTTCCGAGGTAAAGGACTACGAGGAATGCATTCGTCTTACAGACAGTTTCCTGCCATTCGTGGACAACTGGGCTGTTTGCGACATTATGTCTCCGAAGGTATTTGCCAAACACAAGAAGGAACTGTTGGCGAAGATCAAGACTTGGAGTAAATCGTCACACGTTTATACTTGTCGTTTTGGAATAGAGACACTTATGTCTCATTATCTGGATAAAGACTTCAAGGCAGAATATCTTGAAATTCCTGCATCAGTAAGGAGCGAAGAGTATTATGTAAAAATGATGGTTGCCTGGTTCTTCGCCACCGCCCTTGCCAAGCAATGGGACCAGGCGATTCCCTACATTGAGCAACGCTGCCTTGCTCCATGGACGCACAACAAGACTATCCAGAAGGCCATCGAGAGCTACAGAATCACGCCCGAGCAGAAGGAATATCTGCGGACATTGAAGATAAAATAATTATGACACAAGATACTTCTACATATTACGTTTGGATAGGTGGCTCATGTGATTATGGCCATAAAGAGCGAGCTGGTGGTGCTGCCGTTGTGATTGAGCATAACGGCAACATCATCAGCCGTGATGTAATCAGCGACTTGCACACCACTGAGTTCCGCATGATGCTAACCCTCATGGTGAAGGTAATGCAGGAAATACCGGAAGGTTCCGACATTCTCTTCCTGACCAATGCCGCCTATATTCAGAACTTTGACAAGACTCCAACGACTAAATCAGCCAACCGAACGAGCAGCGAGAGCAAAGATGCAAGCTCGCTTGCAATCTCTGCCGAGTCGCGAGGGAGGAAGGCGAGAGCCAACTCCGACTTGATCATTCAATGCATCGAGGAAAAGAAAAGGCACAACTCAGTCGGGGTCAAGATTGTGCAATATCACAAGAGTCCACTGCTGATAGAAACCCACGATAGGGCTACGGAAGCAATGGCAAAGACAAGAAAGGAGTTTCATCAGAAAAACAAATAAATGTTTAGGGCCATTTTCCGGTCATTAAGGTCACGGTCATTTCCGGTCATTAAGGATTTCAACTTCTCTATTCTGGTAACACATTAGCGCTTTTTGATAACACATTTGTAACACACATGGATGATTTCTCAATACGTCAAATCCATAACATATTGATTAATAGCTATTTACAAAAAGAGTATGTAAAAGAGGAATAAGTGATAAAATATATTTAAAAACAAAAAAGAACAACAGAGATAAGTGCCTATGAATAAGTAACTTACTACTATTGTTCTCTCACGCTATTTTTGTACAAATAAGTTTCATTTTGCTTATTATAGTGATTCCGTTGGGGTTCGAACCCAAGACCCACAGCTTAGAAGGCTGTTGCTCTAATCCAACTGAGCTACGGAACCAACACTTTTCAAAACGCAAACCAGCTAACCAATAACGCAATCAGCCACTTTTCTTATTTGCGGCTGCAAAGGTACATATATTTTTTGAATACACCAAACTTTTTCTCACTTTTTTCTTTTTTTATGCTTAAATATCGCAAAAAATAACTACCTTTGCATCCGTTAGGAGCAAGAAACAGCATTCTGACCCCGAAAGAGAAGAGATTTTTATAACGCATATTCAAACATAAAACATACGCAAATGAAAAAGTTAATCTTTTCGGTAGCTCTGTTCTCGGCAGCACTCTCTGCCAGCGCAGAAGACCATCCACTCTGGATGCGCTACCCTGCCATCTCGCCCGATGGCACAACTATTGCCTTCGCTTATAAGGGCGACCTCTACAGTGTTTCTGTCAACGGCGGTGAAGCACGACAGCTCACAACCCATGCAGCCTTCGATTCGCATCCTGTATGGAGCCCTGACAGCAAGAAAATTGCCTTCCAGTCTAACCGCGAAGGAAGTCTCGACATCTTCGTAATCGATGCAAAAGGCGGTGCTCCTACCCGACTCACCACCAACAGCGGCAGCGAAACACCTATCGCCTTTGCAGACAACGACCATGTGCTCTACTCTGCCAGTCTGCAGCCTACAGCCCAGAGCATCATCTTCGGCGACAACACATTCCCACAAGTATATAAGGTAAGCACCAAGGGCGGAAGACCGGAACTCTTCTCTACCCTCACCATGGAGAATATCAGCATCGCCAAGAACGGCGACATTCTCTACCACGACAAAAAGGGATATGAAGACCCTTGGCGCAAACACCAGAAATCACCTATCGCACGCGACATCTGGCTGAAGAGTAACGGAAAGTTTACCAAGCAGACTACCTTTGCCGGCGAAGACCGCTCGCCAGTATGGACATCAGACGAGAAATCATTCTTCTATCTGAGCGAGCAGGACGGCACATTCAATATCTACCGCCGCAGCCTCAACAGTTCAAGCGACAAGCAGATTACCCACCACAAAGGCAATCCGGTAAGATTCCTCACCGCATCCAGCGCCGACCTGCTCTGCTACGGATATGATGGCGAAATCTACACCGTGAAAGAAGGTGGAGAGCCTCAGAAGGTGAACATCTCCATTACAACAGATAATGACGCTCCAAGCCTCGTACGTCAGATTAAAAGCTGGGGAGCTACAGAGATTTCCGTTTCGCCAGACGCCAAGGAAGTGGCTTTCGTGATGCATGGCGACGTATACGTAACTTCTGTAGAATACACCACTACCAAGCGCATTACCGACACACCGCAGCAGGAGCGCGACCTGAGTTTCTCGCCAGACGGCAGAGCCCTGGTCTATGCAGCCGAGCGCAACGGCGTATGGCAGATTTACCAGTCTAAGATCAAGAACGAGAAAGAGAAGAACTTCACCTACGCTACCGACATCGAGGAAGAGCAGTTGGTGAAAACAGGCGTTACATCACAGTATCCACAATACTCTCCTGACGGCAAGGAAGTGGCTTTCTTCGAAGACCGCGCTGCACTTCGCATCATCAATCTGAAATCGAAGGAAATCCGCACCGTGCTCGATGGCAAATACGTCTACTCTTACAGCGATGGAGACATCGCTTTCGAATGGTCACCAGACAGCAAATGGCTCCTTTCAACCTATATCGGCAACGGCGGCTGGAACAACCAGGATATTGCACTGGTAAAGGCTGACGGCAAGGAGGTTCACAACCTGACCAATTCCGGCTACAGCGACAGCAACGGCAAATGGGTGCTCGACGGCAAGGCAATGCTCTTCCAGAGCGACAGAGCCGGCTACCGCAGTCATGGAAGCTGGGGAGCAGAAGACGATGCCTACATCATGTTCTTCGACCTGGATGCCTACAACCGCTTCAACATGAGCAAGGAAGAAATAGAACTGTCTGACGCCAACAAGGACGAAAAGGAGAAGAAGGAAGACGAGAAGAAGGAAGAGGCTAAAAAGAAGGCTGACGAAAAGCAGAAGAAGACCGGAAAGATAGAGGTGGAAAAGGTAAAGCCACTGGAACTTGACATCGAAAACTGCCGCGACAGAATCGTACGCCTCACCGCAAACTCTTCGCACATGGGCGATGCTGTGCTCTCTAAAGACGGCGACAAGCTCTACTACCAGGCAGCCTTCGAGGATGATTACGACCTCTGGCAGCACGACCTGAAGGACGGCTCTACCAAGCTCGTGATGAAGGGCGTAGGCCAGGGCAACCTGCAGACCGACAAGGATGTGAAGAACCTCTTCATCTGCAACGGAAGCAGCATCAAGAAGGTGGATCTGAGCGGATTCAGCACCAAGGACATCAGCTTTGAGGCTAACTTCAACTATAAGCCAGCCGAGGAGCGCCAGTATCTCTTCGACCACATATGGCGACAGGTGAAAGACAAGTTCTACGACCCTAAGATTCATGGTGTTGACTGGGAAGGTTACCGCAAGACCTATGAGAAGTTCCTGCCTTACATCAACAACAATTTCGACTTCCAGGAGATGTTGAGCGAAATGCTTGGCGAGCTGAACGCGTCGCATACAGGAGCCCGCTACTACGCTTCGAACAGCGCGCTTACCACCGCCAATCTGGGAGTATTCTTCGATCCTCAGTATCAGGGCGACGGCCTGAAGATTCAGGAGATTATCAAGCGTGGTCCTTTCGATGTGAAGAATACGGGCGTTACAGCCGGCAGCATCATCGAGAGCATCGACGGCGAGGAGATTAAAGCCGGAATGGACTACTTCCCATTGCTCGACGGAAAGGTTGGCAAGAATGTACGCCTCGGCATCAGAAACGCCAAGGGTAAGAAGATGGAGGTTACAGTGAAGGCTATCTCTCAGGGCAAACTCAACAACCTGCTCTACAAGCGATGGGTAGACCGCAACCGCGCTTTCGTTGACAGTATTTCGGGCGGACGCATCGCTTATGTTCACGTTAAGGCGATGGATTCGGAGAGTTTCCGCACCGTTTACAGCGAACTGCTGAGCGACAAGAACCGAAACAGAGACGCTGTAATCGTAGACGAGCGCCATAATGGTGGCGGCTGGTTGCACGATGATCTCTGCACCCTGCTCAACGGCAAGCAGTATCAGGAGTTTGTACCTCACGGTAAGGTAGTTGGCCGCGATCCATTCAACAAATGGGTGAAGCCATCTTGCGTCATGATCTGCGAGAACGATTACAGCAACGGTCACGGTTTCCCATGGGTTTACAAGGAACTCGGAATCGGTAAGCTGATCGGTGCTCCTGTAGCAGGAACCATGACAGCCGTATGGTGGGAAACGCTGATGGACAACACGCTAGTATTCGGTATTCCTCAGGTAGGCTGCCGCGACATGCGTGGCGTGTTCGGCGAGAACACCCAGCTGAACCCAGACATCGAGGTTTACAACAGTCCGGAAGATTTCATCAATGGCCATGATACCCAGCTCGAAAGAGCCGTAAAGGAAATGATGAAGAAATAAACAGAACGCCCTGCAGGGGTCCAGAAGCAGAATCGCTTCTGTCCTCTTGCAGGGCGAATTGTTTTTGTAGCAGACAACATTAATTTATTAAACCTTATTAACTCACATTATCGGTAAAAAACCTTCTGTCATGACATAAAACCCTCTAAATCTTTACTTTTTTTCTTGAAAAGGGCGAAAAAGCAAGTGAAAAAGCCATAAAATAAAAAAAAATGAGTATCTTTGCAGAAGATAAGCTGCACTCGGCAATTTGAAAGCAAGCTTTCATTGCGCTCATTTGCGTTATCTTTGCAAAAAATATAAACAAGATTATGGGATTATTCGGATTATTCAGCAACAAAAAGAAGGAAACTCTCGATAAGGGACTTGAAAAAACCAAGGAGAGTGTGTTTGGCAAACTGGCGCGCGCCGTTGCCGGAAAGTCTACCGTCGATGATGATGTGCTCGACGATCTCGAAGAGGTACTCATCACTTCAGACGTAGGTGTAGAAACCACGGTCAAGATTATCCGCCGCATCGAAGAACGTGTGGCCCGCGATAAATATGTTTCAACCAGCGAGCTCAACCGCATTCTGCGCGAGGAAATCGCCATTCTCCTCTCCGAGAATCACAGCGATGACCTGGCAGACTGGGAACTTCCTGCCGACCATAAGCCTTACGTTATCCTCGTAGTAGGCGTAAACGGCGTGGGCAAGACAACCACCATCGGCAAGCTGGCTTACCAGTTTAAGAAGGCTGGCAAGAAGGTTGTTCTGGGAGCTGCCGACACCTTCCGTGCCGCTGCCGTAGAGCAGATTTGCATCTGGGGCGAGCGCGTGGGTGTGCCTGTAGTGAAACAGCAGATGGGAAGCGACCCGGCAAGCGTGGCGTTCGACACCCTGCAGAGCGCCAAGGCAAACGGCGCCGACGTGGTGCTCATCGATACGGCAGGCCGACTGCACAACAAGGTGAACCTGATGAATGAGCTCAAGAAAATAAAGGAAGTGATGAAGAAGGTAATGCCTGAAGCACCAGACGAAGTAATGCTCGTGCTCGACGGAAGTACCGGACAGAATGCATTCGAGCAGGCTAAGCAGTTCTCTGCCGTTACCAACATCTCCTCGCTCGCCATCACCAAGCTCGACGGAACCGCTAAGGGCGGAGTTGTCATCGGCATCAGCGACCAGCTCAAGGTGCCTGTAAAATACATCGGACTGGGCGAAGGAATGGAAGATCTGCAGCTCTTCAACAAGACAGAATTCGTAGACTCTCTCTTTAAAAATTAGAAAATGAAGAAAAATCAGATAGATATTATTACCCTGGGCTGCTCGAAGAATCTCGTAGACAGCGAGTTGCTGATGAAGCAGTTTGAGGCAAACGGCTACCATTGCGTTCACGATTCCAAGCGCCCTCAGGGCGAGATAGCCGTCATCAATACGTGCGGATTCATTGAGGATGCAAAGCAGGAAAGCATCGACACCATCCTGGAGTTTATCCAGGCTAAAGAAGAAGGCCGACTCAGAAAGCTCTATGTAATGGGCTGCCTCTCGCAGCGCTACCAGAAGGAACTGGAAGAAGAAATGCCCGAAGTGGATAAGTTCTACGGCAAATTCAACTACAAGCAGCTTCTGCAGGAACTCGGCAAGGCGGAAGTTTCATCCTGCAACGGCCAGCGTCATCTTACCACTCCGCGCCATTATGCCTACATCAAGATAGCTGAGGGCTGCAACCGCCACTGTGCCTACTGCGCCATTCCTATCATCACCGGCAAGCACGTTTCCCGTCCGAAGGAAGAGATTCTGCAGGAGGTGCGCGAACTGGTAGCAGAAGGCGTGAAGGAGTTTCAGATTATCGCTCAGGAACTCACCTACTACGGCGTAGATATTGACGGCAAGCATCATATTACCGAACTCATCAGCGAGATGGCTGATATTCCGGGCGTGAAATGGATTCGCCTGCATTACGCTTATCCGAACCAGTTCCCAATGGATCTTCTGGACGTGATGCGCGAGAAGCCAAACGTATGCAAATATCTCGACATTGCCCTCCAGCACATCAGCGACCACATGCTCACCAGCATGCATCGCCACGTAACGAAGCAGGAAACCATCAATCTGCTGAAGGCCATCCGCGAACGCGTGCCAGGCATTCACATCCGCACTACGCTGATGGTTGGTTTTCCAGGCGAGACAGATGAGGATTTCCACGAACTCCTCGACTTCGTACGCGAACAGAGATTTGAGCGCATGGGCGCCTTTGCCTACTCTGAGGAAGAAGGAACCTACAGCGCCACCCACTACGAAGACAACGTGCCTGCCGAGGTAAAGCAGCGCCGGCTGGACGAACTGATGATTCTGCAGCAAGACATCAGCTCTGAGGTTGAGGCTGATAAGGTGGGCAAAACCATGACCGTTATCATCGACCGCAAGGAAGGCGATTACTACATCGGACGAACAGAGTTCTGCTCTCCGGAAGTAGACCCTGAGGTTCTGATCCGTGCCGATGAGAAGCGTCTGCGCGTGGGTAGTTTCTATCAGGTAGAAATTACTACAAGCGAGGAATTTGACCTCTATGGCAAGGTGGTGAAATAATCATTCTCTCCCCCATAGCCTGGAGTTTTAGAAATTTTGACTACATATTAAATAAATATGAACAATAAGGAATACATCGCTGAACTGGCTCAGCAAACCGGCTATTCGCAGGAAGACACCCAGAAGTTGGTGCGCAAGGCGATAGACGCTATGATTGCCGAGTTTGAGGATGGAGAAGCTGTCTCTATCCCCAATTTTGGCACCTTCGAAGTGAAGAAGCGCATGGAGCGAGTGGTGGTTAATCCTACTACCAAGAAGCGTCAGCTGGTGCCGCCTAAGTTGGTGTTGGGTTTCCGACCGGTAGCTTCGGTCAAGGAAAAACTAAAGAATGGAGGGGATGAGCAATGAGCAAATTCAGTTTAAATACACTCGGAAAACTGCTTGCAGATAAGAGCGGGCTGAGCCAGGTGGAAGCAGAACTCTTCATCCGGAAAATGTTTGATGTGTGCAACCAGGGACTCGATGCCGACAAGCAGGTGAAGATAAAATGGCTGGGCACCTTTAAGGTACAGGCCACGAAAGACCGTGAAAGCATCAATGTGAACACGGGCGAGCGCTTCACCATTGAAGGCAGAGACAAACTCACCTTCACGCCTGACAACATCCTGAAAGAAATCGTGAACAAGCCATTCGCCCAATTTGAAACGGTGGTGGTAAATGACGGCGTAGATTTCGATGAAATAGATGAGAAGTTTGGAGAAGAACAGACAGAAGATGCTCCTGAACAAGTAATCGATTTTCTGGACGAAGAAAAAACTGCAACTCCAAATCCGGAGGTTGTCGTAATCGGATCTGAAAAGGAAAAGGAAAAAGAAGCCGAAGACGAACTGGCAAAGCAAATTGCTATTGAACAAGCTAAACTGGAAAAATTAAAACAAGCCCAACTGGAGCAGGAAAGAATACAGAAAGAAAAGCAAGAGCAGGAAAGACTGGAGCAGGAGAAACTTGAACAGGAAAGACTGGAGCAGGAAAGACTGAAGCAGGAAAGACTGGAGCAGGAGAAGCTTGAATTAGCCCAGCAACAGCAAGCCCTGAAAGCAGTTGTTGAACCAGCAGTACCTGCATCAGATGAATCTGAAGAAGAAGAAGAGAAGGAAGAAGAAGAGAAGGAAGAAGAAGAAGAATCTTCCAATTCTCATCATATTGTTATTCCTCGCTATCTGGTCGTTGCAGTCTGTCTCATCGTAGTAGCTTTGATTGGCGGAATGGGATGGTTTGCCTTCAACTATGGTCAGATGACTGCCCAGCGCGATCATCTAGCCATGCAGCTAAACCAGTATCATCAGGCTCCAGCCAAGAAAGTCCCAGCCAAACCAGCTGCCGCCCCACTCTCTCAGGAACAGAAACTCCGCCAGAAAGCGATGGAAGACAGCATCCGTATGGCTAAAACTGCAGAAGCAGTAAAACTGGCTGAAAATTCGGATGAGGAAAGTGCTAACGCAGAAAAGGCTAAGCAGGCTGAAGCAAAGGCTAAGGCAGAAGCTAAAGATAAAGCCGAAGAAAAGGCTGCTTCGAAAATAGCATCATCCCAGTATGATAAGGACGCTCGCGTACGCACGGGAGCTTACCGAATCATAGGAGTTGCCCAGACCGTTACGGTTGGCGCCGGTCAGACCCTCGAACAGATTAGTACCCGCTATTTAGGTTCCGGCATGGAATGCTACGTAGAAGCCCTGAATGGTACAAGCACCGTAAAAGCCGGACAGAAAATCAAGATTCCGAAACTGGAATTGAAAAAGAAAAAGAAGTAAAGTACTGAACAAACAAAAATCGCCCTGTAAGAGCAAATATAATTTTGCACTTACAGGGCGACATTGTTTTATGTTAACATTACTTGCCCAACACTTCATCAAGCAATGTGTAGAAAGCAGGATCCTCACCAACAATAGTCTTGATAATCTTACCGTTAGCATCAATCACAATCTTTGTAGGGAAACCCTGAACAGCATAGTCGCTGAGAACCTTGCTGTCCTTCGGATTGTAAACATGAATCCATGGCAACTGGTGCTTCTCAACAGCAGCCTTCCACTTAGCCTCTGTATCATTACAATCTACACCAAGAATTTCAAACTTACCCTTGTACTTCTCGTAATACTCCTTCATCTTAGGCATTCCCTTGATGCACCATCCGCACCATGAACCCCAGAAATCGAGTACGACAATCTTGCCGCGAAGGCTGGAAAGCTTAAAATCATTTCCCTTAATATCCTTCAGCGTAAAGTCAGGAGCCTCAACACCGGCAGCCTGCACCTTCTTAGCCTTCTCCTCAGCCTCAGCACGCTTCTTAGCCATATCAATCATTGGCTGGTAGAAAGCCTTCATTCTGCCGTTCTTCACATTCTCAGAGAGCAAGCCCAGCAGTTTCTCCATCTTGCTGACATCATCAAACTGCTCGAAGATAGTAGCACAAGACTCATAATCAGGATGCTGTTTTACGAAATTGAAAATCTTATCGTCCTTTGCCTTTTGCAGGGCAGGAGCCTTCTGCTCATACTCTGCCATGATGGTCTGCTGGGTCTCACCATTCTTGATTCTCTGGTTCAGGGAAGCTTCGTAATCTCTCAACTCCTTATTAGCATTCTCCAGCAGAACATCTACTTCATGATACTGCTGATAGAACTTAGAACCCGAAATATCGAAGCGGGTCTTTGCATCGCCCTTAACTTCAGCCTTCTCGCCAGGAACACAAGGCAGGTTGAACATAAACTGACCTGCACCACGATAAGCTTCAGGTGAGAGGAAAACGTATCCGGCTGCCTTATCAAGGTTTACAGAATAGGTAAACTTGCCATTCTTCACCAAAACCGTATCCATCTTAACATTTCTGCCCTTGTAAACAAGTACAGAATCGGAATTGAAATTCTTCAAATCCACCTTCAACTGGAAGTTGCTCTTCTGAGCCATTGCAACGGTTGATGCAAGCATCAGAGCCGCAGATAAAATCGCTGTTTTCATTTTCTTTTATTATATTTATTCTGATTACACCTTATTATATATAGGGAACGAAGAACGCCTGGTTCGTCGTCATCCTTATTCTTCATACTCGGTAGTATCCTCAATACCCGCCTCGGCCAAAGCCTCCTTGCGCTCTACACAGGTTCCGCATTTGCCACAATGCTTCTCACCGCCCTTATAGCAGCTCCAGGTTTCAGCATAGTCAATGCCCAACTTCTTACCTATCTCCGCAATCTGCCCTTTGGTAATATTCGTATAAGGAGCCACCACGCGCACATCGACGAACGTTCCTGCTTCGGCAGCCTCATCTATCGCCTTGATAAACTCCGGACGGCAGTCTGGGTAAATCGTATGATCGCCACCATGGTTAGCAATGAAAACTTTCTTCAGATTATTACTCTCAGCAATGCCGATGGCAATGCTCAGCATGATTCCATTACGGAAAGGAACCACCGTACTCTTCATATTATCATCAGCATAATGACCCTCAGGAATTGCATCGGCACCTTCAAGAAGAGAACTCTTGAAATACTGATGCATGAAACCCAAATCTATCGTAATATGCTTGATTCCCAAACGCTCACAATGCATCTTGGCGAAGGGAATTTCACGCTCGTTATGATTACTTCCATAGTTAAAACTAATGCCGAGTGCAATCTCGTCTTTCTTATCGTAGAGCAGCGTGATGCTATCCATGCCGCCGCTCACAATGATTACTGAATCCTTCATTTTACTTTGAATTTTGAACTGTATGATTACTTATTACTTCACCCGAACAGGCAGCGGAATGCTTCTTCCACCTTCCTTACGGGATGAATTTCTATCTTATATTTCTTATGGTCGAAACCATGATTGTTGTATTTCGGGATGATAATGTGCTGGAATCCCAGTTTTTCTGCCTCAGCAATACGCTGCTCGATGCGGCTCACCGGACGGACTTCACCGCTCAGACCTACCTCGCCTGCCATACACCAGCCTTGCTCAATAGGCGTGTCAACATTACTGCTCAATACGGCTGCCAACACACTCAAGTCCATGGCAGGATCGGTGACTCTCAATCCACCGGCAATATTCAGGAACACATCCTTCTGCATCAGTTTGAACCCCACACGTTTCTCCAGAACCGCCAGGAGCATGTTCAAACGGCGCTGGTCAAAACCCGTTGCCGAACGTTGCGGAGTTCCATAGGCAGCTGTTGAAACCAAAGCCTGCGTCTCTACCAGGAACGGGCGGACACCCTCGATGGCTGCGCTGATGGCAACACCCGAAAGCCCGTCATGATCTTCAGTAAGCAGCAACTCTGAAGGATTGCTCACCTGTCGGAGTCCGCCTTGCATCATCTCGTAGATTCCCAACTCAGAAGTACTTCCGAATCGGTTTTTGATGCTTCTCAAGATGCGGTACATGTAATGCTGGTCGCCCTCAAACTGAATTACCGTATCTACGATGTGCTCCAAAATCTTTGGTCCGGCAAGCGTTCCCTCCTTATTAATATGACCTATCAGAATGACCGGAATGCCACTCGTCTTGGCAAAACGGAGCAGGGAGGCTGCACACTCGCGAACTTGGGAAACAGAACCTGGCGAACTGTCAACCTCTTCTGTAGAGATAGTTTGGATAGAATCTATAACTATCAGCTGAGGAGCCACTTCCTGAATATGGCTGAAGATTTTCTCCAACTGTGTTTCACAGAGAACCGTAATATGATCAAAGGCTCCTTCTGATGAAAGAGAAGCCGTTTTCAGAGTGTCCGCAGAAGAGCCATCTCTGAGCATCGCCTGTCCTTTAGCCAACCGGTCGGCACGGAGTTTAATCTGATGGGCACTTTCCTCTCCGCTCACATACAGGATGCGGCGGTCAGTCATGTTCAGAATAGTCTGCAAGGTGAGCGTACTCTTACCGATTCCCGGTTCACCGCCCAGGAGCGTAATGCTGCCAGGGACCATTCCGCCACCCAGCACACGGTTCAGCTCCTCGTCCCTCATATCGATGCGCGGTTCATCAATCGCAGAAATATCGCGAAGTTTCATCGGCGCAGCGTCATGCTCGCTGTGCTGCCCGCCAAACATCGTGGCAACCCCACCATGACGCATGGTCATTCCGGCATTCTTCGCAGCCTGCGATCCGGAATCAGCAGCAATACGAATTTCCTTAAATGTATTCCATTGTCCGCAGCTAGGACATTTGCCCATCCATTTGGCACTTTCCTGTCCGCAATTGCTGCACACAAAAGCAATCTTATCTTTCGCCATTTTATCTCATTTATATGTAATAACGTTTTAACTGCGCACAAAGGTACTATTTATTATCGAAAAATCCAAAAAAAAAGTAATTTGTTAAGAATATATTTCATTTCTCTCCATTTTGTTTAACAAATCAAGCAGAAGGAAGCGCAAAATACGAATTTTGCAAACCCGATATAGCAAACAGACGATTTCATCTACTAAAAATAATAAAAACCGCTACTATATTTTGCTGATTCAAATATAATTTGTATCTTTGCCTTCGGTTTTTGAAACCAGCAGAAAGGTTTAGAACAATAAATTAGTACATAAACTAAATAAATTTAGGTAAAATGAAAATTGAAGATTTTAACTTTGCCGGTCACAAGGCAATCGTGCGCGTTGACTTCAACGTGCCATTGGATGAAAATGGTAATGTAACAGACGACACTCGTATCCGCGGTGCCCTTCCTACATTGAAGAAGGTACTTGCAGACGGCGGTGCGCTCATCATGATGAGCCACATGGGTAAGCCAAAGGGCAAGGTTAAACCAGAGCTTTCTCTCTCTCAGATTGTTAAGAACGTATCAGACGCTCTCGGCGTAGACGTTAAGTTCGCTAAGGACTGCGGTAACGCTGATGCTGAAGCAGCTGCCTTGAAGCCAGGTGAGGCTCTCTTGCTCGAGAACCTCCGCTTCTATCCAGAAGAGGAAGGAAAGCCAGTTGGCGTTGAGAAGGGTACTCCAGAATTTGATGCTGCTAAGGCTGAGATGAAGGAGCGCCAGAAGAAGTTCGCTGCTAAGTTGGCTTCTTACGCTGACGTATATGTAATGGACGCATTCGGTACAGCTCACCGCAAGCACGCTTCTACAGCTGTCATCGCTGATTCTTTCGACAAGGATCACAAGATGCTCGGCTTCTTGATGGAGAAGGAAGTTAAGGCTGTTGACGCAGTTCTCGGCAACATCAAGCGCCCATTCACAGCTATCATGGGTGGTTCTAAGGTTTCTACTAAGATCGGTATCATCGAGAACCTGTTGACTAAGGTTGACAACCTGATTCTCTGCGGTGGTATGACTTATACATTCTCTAAGGCTCTCGGCGGCAAGATCGGTATGTCTATCTGCGAGGATGACAAGCTCGACGTTGCTCTCGACGTAATCAAGAAGGCTAAGGAGAATGGTGTAAACCTCGTACTCGGCACAGACTCTATCTGCGGTGACGACTTCAAGAACGACTGCAATACTCAGGTTTGCCCATCTAACAACATCCCTGACGGTTGGGAGGGTATGGACGCAGGTCCTGAGACTCGCAAGGCTTTCGCAGCTGCCATCAAGGGTGCCAAGACTATCCTCTGGAACGGTCCTGCAGGTGTATTCGAGTTCGACAACTTCGCTGGTGGTTCTAAGGCTATCGCTGACGCAATCGCTGAGGCTACTAAGGAAGGTGCATTCTCACTCATCGGTGGTGGTGACTCTGTAGCTTGTATCAACAAGTTCGGTTTGGCTGATCAGGTATCTTACATCTCTACAGGTGGTGGTGCTCTCCTCGAGGCTATCGAGGGCAAGGTATTGCCAGGTGTAGCAGCTATCGAGAAGTAATCTTATGTTTAAAAGAAAGCCATTTGAAAAAAGGGCTTGATTTTTCACAAGAAAAAAATAGGTTGGAGGGCATCCTATGTGATGTCCTCCAATTTTCAGTTTTAACTGAATCCCCTAATAATCTACAGATTCTCTCTATAAACAGAACTGTATCTTTCATTTAAAACAAGCAACAGAAAACATAAATTCTAAAATAATTTGATAAACTACAGGAATATAATTTTCTGATTTTAAAACGAATACATGGATTGGATTGTTAATCTCTTCACCAATACCGAGTCGGTGGCTCACATCGCCCTACTCTACGCTATCGTGATAGCTATTGGTGTTTACCTTGGAAAGATAAAGATTGGCGGCATTTCATTAGGTGTCACCTTCGTTCTCTTCGCAGGTATTTTGGCTGGCCACGTTGGCTTCACCGGTCCAAAGGAAATTCTCACATTCGTGCAAGACTTCGGCTTGATCCTCTTCGTCTTCATGATTGGTCTCCAGGTAGGACCTGGCTTCTTCGAGAGTTTCAAGAAAGGTGGTGTTACACTCAACATGCTTTCGGCTAGCGCTATTCTGCTCAACATCCTCGTGATGTTTGGTTGCTATTATCTCTTCTTTGATACGAGCAACCCTAACAACCTGCCTATGATGGTAGGTACTCTCTATGGTGCGGTTACTAATACTCCGGGTCTTGGTGCTGCCAACGAGGCTTTGCTCAGCGTCTTCCCTAATGGTGCTCCAAGTATTGCCAATGGTTATGCATGTGCTTATCCTCTTGGTGTAGTGGGCATTATCGGTGCTACTATCCTTATCAAGTACATCTGTAAGATTAATACTGCTGATGAGGAAGAACAGCTTAACGAAGAAGATGCCGCCAACCCACACGCTAAGGCCCATAACATGCACTTGCGCGTGGAAAATGCTTATATTACAGGCAGAACGCTGAGAGAAGTTTCAGAGTTCTTGAACCGTGACATTGTATGTTCACGACTGCTCCACAATGGCGAGGTGAGCATTCCTAACAGCAAGACTAAGTTTGAGGTTGGAGACGAATTGCTCGTTGTATGTGCAGAGGCTGATGCAGAAGCCATCAAGGCTTTTATCGGACCAGAGGTTGAAGCTGAATGGGACCGCGAAAAGGATGAAGTACAGCATTTTGTTTCTCGCCGTATCGTCGTTACCCGTCCGGAAATGAACGGTAAGACCTTGGGTAAGATGCACTTCTCCAGCGTATACGGCGTTAACGTAACCCGTATTTCCCGTCAGGGAATGGACATCTTTGCAGGCAGAAACCACCACTTCCACGTAGGTGATAAGATCTTGGTTGTAGGTCCTGAAGAGAATGTGAACCGTGTGGCTGAAATTATGGGCAACTCTGTAAAGCGCCTCGATGCGCCTAACATTGCCACTATCTTCGTAGGCATTATGGTAGGTATTATCTTCGGTTCTCTCCCATTTGCCATTCCGGGAATGCCGGTGCCTTTGAAGTTGGGTATTGCCGGAGGTCCGCTTATCATCGCCATCCTCATCGGCCGTTTCGGCTATCGCATGAAGCTGGTAACTTATACGACGACTTCGGCTAATATGATGCTGCGAGAAATAGGACTTGTACTCTTCCTGGCGAGTGTGGGAATCAAGGCTGGAGCCGGATTCTGGGACACAGTAGTACAGGGTGACGGTTTGAAATATGTGGGATGCGGTTTCCTCATCACCGTTATTCCTATCCTCATCATCGGTACGATTGCCCGCCTGAAGTTTAAGTTCAACTACTTCACCATCATGGGTATGCTCGCCGGTACTTACACAGACCCTCCTGCATTGGCTTATGCAAATGCTTCTTGCTCAAAGGAGGCTCCAGCTGTAGGATACTCTACGGTTTATCCATTGAGCATGTTCCTCCGTATCTTTACAGCCCAGATAGTGGTGCTGTTCTTCTGCGGAGCGTAAGACTTACAAAAGTTAACAAAACAACTGAAAATAGTTATAAATTATAAAAGAGGTGCACAAAAACAAAAATTTGTGCACTTTTTTTGTTGTCTTTTCAGAAATTCTTCGTACCTTTGAGCACAAGAAACAAACCTAATGAATCTTCTAGGAACAGCTATCGTTCCTATATGATGCAGATTTTTTCGAAAAATGAAACAATAACCCTATAAACGTTAGTAAGCGTATGAAGAAATTGGGATTTCTGATAACCATACTAGTCATCACGTCCTTGCCCGCTTGGAGTCAAGGAGCCAAAAGTATCCGCATTACAGAGGTGATGACCGACAACCGTACCAATCTTGTAGATGAGTACGGGCAGCACAAACCATGGGTGGAATTGAGCAATTCCTCCTTTACCACGTACAATGTGCGTGGTATGTTCCTAACCACCGACCGAAGGGTTCTCGACAAGAAAATGTCGCCTGAAGCTCGTCGACAGTTGATGTGTCCATTGCCTAACAATGAACCACGAACCACACTGGGAGGCAAGAAGAGCATCGTTATCTTCGACAGCAGTTCCTGGTACCAGGATGGCAGGAACGGACAACATTGGAAGGCAAAGAATTCTTCCAACTCGGGACCTTTTCATCTCAATCTTATTCTACAGGAAAAGATGCCCAACTGGATAGCACTCTATGACGGAAATGCCGTTGACCTGATTGACTCCGTAAGCGTGCCAGTGTTGGCTGCCGATGAGAGTTTTGAACTGAGTAAGGACCTCAAGACATGGGAGAAAGCCATTGCCGGATCAGTAACTCCAGGCTATCTGCCTCAAAACACAGGTTTGAGTAAAGCCCAGCAATTGAAGAAAAGCGACCCATACGGAATAGGAATCGCCGTACTTTCAATGGGAATCGTATTTGCCTGCCTTGCTCTCCTCTTCATCGTGTTCTGGGTTTTCGGAACCTACATGAAACATAAACAGCGCATCGCCCGTGCTACTGAGAAGCACGCCACCTTATTATATAAGACAGGAAAGAAGACCATCGAGGTTACTCAAGGCCTCAGTCATAAGACCAACGTGATTCTGAAAGATGGTTTAGAAACCAAGGGTATTGATAAGGAGATTTACATGGCAGTCATCTCCCTTGCACTACAGGAATATCTGGAAGATGTTCATGATGTAGAACCAGGCATTATCACCATCAAGCCAAAACAGACCAGATGGAATGCTCCGAAATTCAACAACAACAATAACAACGTTAAAATATAAAAACTATGGCAAAGTACGAATATAAGGTTAAAGGCGTAGATTACGTCGTTGAAATACAGGATATTGAAGGCAATATCGCCAATGTAACCGTGAATGGAATTCCATTCGAAGTGGAAATGAAACAGCCGGTTAAGAGCAGTAAGCAGAAAGTAAAGTTAACTGATGGACAAAACAACATTTCTGCCAGCTCTGTTGCAAGCGCAGGTTCTGCTGCAGGTTCAAGTTCTGCAGCAAGTTCTGATTCTGCTTCATCAAGCAAACAGGCAACTCCTGCTGCAGGCAAACCAGTTGTTGCCCCTCTGCCTGGCACTATCAACGAAATCAAGGTGAAAGTCGGTGACAAGGTGAACACAGGCGATACTGTTGTCGTTCTCGAAGCCATGAAGATGCAGAACAGCATCGATGCAGAAACTTCGGGAACCATTACCAGCATCAACGTGAACGAGGGAGACGCAGTAATGGAAGGAGACACGCTTGTTACAATCGCGTAATAAGCTGTTTAGACAAAAAGCTAATGATTACTCTTCACAATCAAAAGACTAATCATAAAGTTCAATGTTCAACTTTCAAAGTTCAAAGTAAATCAATGTCTAACTTTCAAAGTTCAAAGTAAATTATGGATTTCATCATACAAAACTTCAATGAGTTTCTTACCTTTACGGGCTTTGCCAACGCCTCGGCAGGAAACCTCATCATGATTCTAGTGGGAGCACTCTTTATCTGGCTCGCCATCAAGAAAGATTTTGAGCCGCTGCTTCTGGTTCCTATCGGATTGGGAATCATTCTTGGCAACATTCCATTCCGTGCCGATGCAGGACTCGAAATAGGTTTATACGAAGACAACTCCGTTCTGAACATCTTCTACCAGGGAGTGAAACAGGGCTGGTACCCGCCACTCGTATTTCTGGGCATTGGAGCCATGACCGACTTCTCTGCGCTCATTTCCAACCCGAAGCTCATCCTGATTGGAGCCGCTGCCCAATTTGGAATCTTCGGCGCATATATGGTTGCACTGGCTCTGGGATTCGAACCTAACCAGGCAGCTGGCATTGCCATTATCGGAGGAGCAGACGGACCAACCGCCATCTTCCTGAGCAGCAAACTGAGTCCGAACCTCATGGGAGCCATTGCGGTTTGCGCCTACTCTTACATGGCACTGGTGCCTGTAATCCAGCCACCTTTGATGCGACTACTTACAACCAAGAAAGAGCGCGTCATCAAGATGAAACCGGCACGTCAGGTTTCACAGACCGAAAAGATTCTCTTCCCTATCATCGGTCTGCTTCTCACCACCTTTATCGTTCCATCCGGTTTGCCATTATTAGGAATGCTGTTCTTCGGAAATCTTCTGAAAGAGAGCGGAAAGACAACTCGACTCGCCAAGACAGCAAGCAGTAGCTTGAATGATATTGTCGTTATCCTCCTCGGCCTGACCGTAGGCTGTTCTACCCAGGCTTCAGAGTTTCTGACATTAAACACCATCAAAATCTTTGCTCTCGGTGCTCTTGCTTTCATCATCGCATCGGCAAGCGGAATCTTATTTGTCAAGCTGATGAATCTCTTTTTGCCAAAAGGCAAGAAACTGAACCCACTTATCGGAAACGCCGGAGTGAGTGCCGTACCAATGAGTGCACGCATCTCCAACAACCTAGGTCTGGAATACGACCGCCACAACTTCCTTCTCATGCACGCCATGGGACCAAACGTTGCGGGAGTCATCGGTTCTGCCGTTGCAGCCGGAGCTTTGCTGGGATTCTTCAATTAAAAGTTGAGCCACCAAGCTATCCCTCTAGGATAAGCACATAAAAAATAGAATCGCCCTGAAAGGACAAAAGCATCTTACATTCAATGCTTTCCCTTTCAGGGCGACTTTTTTATTTTTTCTAGCTCTTAACCCGCATTCGCATTTTTCCTTCAAAGGAAATGATAACCTCAACCTGATAACTCAAACTGCTGTCAGGCATTGCCAGAACAGCAAGATAATGAATGCCAGATTCATCTATCTTATTGAATACGATGTCGCTCAATATAGACTGGTCCAAGAAAGAAGCAGGAACCTGCTTATCGAAATCCTTCTTATGAAAATCACGAGAGAACAGACAGTTGGCACCATGATAAACATGCAAGTTCACAATATTATCATAATAAACATTGTCTACCTCAACACCATCATCATTATAAGAACTCTTGTAGACCTTATAACTTGTTGGGTTAACCTGTACGTAGAGATGATATTTCTCATCGCCCCTTACAACCACCGTATCACGTTTAATCAGCGTATTCTGATTCAGCGCCACGGAAGCATGGTTGTGGATAAACTGCTGCAAATAAGACTTATCTTCCGTCTTCACCAGCTTAACCACATCCCCATTCTGCACTTTAAACTGGAAAATATGCTCAGCCTGTTTTACAATCGGATATTTTGCAAGATTAGCACCCTTCATTACAAGCGTATCGCCAGCAATGTAGAAGTAGACAGGCTGACTGGTTGAATCAGGATAATAAATCGTATCGCCTTTTACGCGGAACGCCACATCATCCTCATCGTCATCGTTCAACCAAATGCCTTGCAACATCTTCTTAGCCGCAGTATCTTCCTTCACTTCCTGTTGCTTTTCGACCTTCTGCCCACAAGCAACAAGAGTCAAGATACAACTGAGCAGCCATAAATTAACTATCTTTTTCATGATGAGTTCTTTAAATAAATTAATCGGTAAAAGCTGATGCCAATTCTACTCGAAATAATCAGCCTCTTCGAAAGACTTTGCCTTGGTTCTGTCTTTTTCTGACGTAAGCACCTCAACTCCTTCAATAGGCCATTTTATTCCGATAGTAGGATCATCCCAATGAATACTGGCTTCGTAATCAGGAGCATAAACATTATCTACTTTATAAGTAAAGATGACTTCGTCACTCAGTACCAGGAAACCATGGGCAAAACCGCGAGGAATGAAAAACTGACGTTTGTTCTCTCCACTCAGTTCAACCATTACATATTTACCGAAAGTCTTACTGCCCTTTCTCAAGTCAACAGCTACATCCAGCACGCGGCCTTTGATGACACGCACCAACTTAGCCTGCGAGAATTCACCTTTCTGATAGTGCAAACCTCTGAGCACACCACGAGCCGACATCGATTCATTGTCTTGCACAAACTCCACATGCCCTCCAACGTGAGCATCAAAGTCAGCCTGCTTCCATGCTTCAAAGAAATAGCCGCGAGCATCTTCAAATACCCGAGGTTCTATCAGCCAGACTCCTTCAATTTCTGTCTCTGTATATTTCATTGATTTATACCTTATTTATTTTAGGCACAAAGGTAATACTTTTTCCCGAAACGACAAAACAAATTAGACTTTTTATGATTTCATCGAAAATTTTCTCTATTTTCTGTTGGTCATTTCCGAAAAAATCACTACCTTTGCAAACGTGAATAGACTAGAAAGACATATAGAGATCCTACTTTTGAGCAACGATTGCGTGATTGTCCCAGGATTTGGTGGCTTCATGGCTCATCATGTAGATGCGCGTTACGATGGCAGAGACAGCATGTTTTTGCCACCGCTGAGAACTATTGGCTTTAACCCACAGCTCCAGATGAACGATTCTCTCCTTGCACTTTCGTATGTTGAAGCATACGACATCAGCTATCCGGAAGCTTTGAACCGCATTGCTGATGAAGTGACAGAGATGCGTCAGACTCTGGAGAATTCAGGAAAATTTGAACTGAATGATATTGGCACCATCATATTGAACGAAGACGGAAATTATACCTTCGAACCATGCGAGGCGGGCATTCTTACCCCTGAGTTGTATGGCTTGGGTGGCTTAAACATGCTCCCACTCGCGCAGATTTCTGCAGAAGAGGTTCAGAAGACTGAAGATTCTGCTGCTTCAATCATTGAAATGCCAGCAAAGACAGTAGAAAACAATCGTACAGAAAGCGAAGTCAAGAATCAGGATAGTAACCAGAAGATGGAGAGTGGACTCTCTGTCAACAATTCTGTGTTCGTTAACGAAGAAGAATCAAATGCCGAATTCATCAGCATCAAGAAGAGCTGGTTGCGCAATATTGCAGCAGCCTGCATCGCTCTCATTGCATTCTTCACCTACTCTTCTCCATTGGGAACCCCAACCGTTCAGAAGAGCCAAATCGACACAGGCATGCTGAACCGCATCATGCCTAAGGAGATTAATAAGGTTGCGCAACCTCAAGAACTGGTTCTTAGTACAGAATCACAGGCAGAAGAGAGCATTCCTGCCAAGTCTGTCAACATGACTCAGGACAACGAATTGCAAACAGCTTCTTCTTACTATAGCATCGTTTTGGCAAGTCGTGTTACCAAGCGCAATGCTGCGAGCTATGCTGAACTTCTCCAAAACAAGGGATTCAAGGAAGCTAGGGTGTTAATTACGGATAATAATGTAAAAGTTATATACGGAACATACTCTACCGAGGGCGAAGCTTATACTGCTCTCAACCGTTTACACAACTATGATGCTTTTACTGACGGCTGGATTACGAAAGTGAAAGAATAGTTGATAGTTAAGAGTTTATAGCTTATAGCTAGAACAAATAGCAAGGAGTATCGGAAACTTCTACAACACATTATTATAATAAAGACAGAAAAGTAAGAAAAAGAATATGAAAAGAGTACGTTGTCCTAAATGCGATAATTTTATCACCTTCGATGAGACCAAGTATCAGGTAGGTCAGAGTCTCGTTTTCGTTTGTCCTAATTGCAATAAGCAGTTTGGCATCCGAATGGGAGTTTCCAAGCTCCGCGAAACTCGCAAGGAGGAAAAACTTGACGAGAATGCCAACGAGAAGGGATACGGTTCTATCGTTGTCATCGAGAACGTATTCGCTTACAAACAGGTCATCCCGCTCCAGTTAGGCGACAACATCATCGGCCGCTACATGAAGAACAGCGGAATCAACTGCCCTATCGAAACCGTAGACCCAAGCGTTGACATGAACCATTGCGTAATCAACGTTAGCCGCGACAAGAAAGGCAAATTGAAATATGTACTCCGCGATGGACCAAGTTATACAGGAACTTTCGTTGACAATGAGATTCTGGGTGACAGAGAACGCCGCGTTATCGAAGACGGAACCCTGTTCACCATCGGAGCAACTTCTATCATTCTCCGCACAGCAGACAGTGAAGAAGAAAACTAAGAAGTTTCGATTATCAAAATAAACACTTCAAAAGGGGCAATTAGATGTTGGTTTACATTCAATTGCTCCTTTTTCACTTAACGGAAACGTAAAAACACGCCATATTTCTAACTTTCTGAAAGAAATCTACTATATTTCGTAATCTTTTTGCTTTTATTTTCTTTAAATTAAAAGAAAATGTGTACCTTTGCATCGAAAAATAAGAAATAGAAACGAATTACGTTAGGTTATGGATGTAGCAATCGTAAAATATAATGCCGGAAATATCTATTCCGTAGTCAACGCCATGAAGCGTTTAGGCATCGAACCTGTACTTACAGATGATGCAGAAATGCTCCAGAAGGCTGACCGCATTCTCTTCCCAGGACAAGGCCAGGCAAGAGAAGCAATGGAATATTTGAAGGCTCATCAGCTTGATCAAGTAATCAAGAACTTGAAGCAACCCGTCCTGGGCATTTGTGTAGGACAGCAACTCTTGTGCCGCCATTCGGAAGAAGGTGACGTAGATTGCATCGGAATCTTTGATGTAGATGTAAAGCGATTCCTGCCTCAGAAACACGAAGACAAGGTGCCTGCTATGGGCTGGAATGAAATCTATGATTTGAAGACTGACCTTTATAAGGGGTTCGGAAACAGAATGGATTCTGACTCAGACAAGTCTACCGCTGATGCACTGCTTCATCCCTACTCCTATTTCGTACATAGTTATTATGTGCCACTCTGCGAGGAGACCATTGCCAAGGCAGAATACATTCTTCCTTATAGCGCATCGCTCCACAAAGATAATTTCTATACCTGCCAGTTCCATCCGGAAAAGAGCGGAAAGGTGGGAGAACGGATTTTAAAGAATTTTTTAGAGATAAAATAAAAGAGAAAATACAAATATGATAGAATTAATTCCAGCTATCGACTTGATAAATGGCCAGTGTGTTCGTCTTACCAAAGGCGATTACGACCAGAAGAAGGTTTACAATGACAATCCTGCCGAGATCGCAAAACAGTTTGAGCAGATGGGCTTCAAACGCCTTCATGTAGTAGACCTCGATGGAGCCAAGTCAAAGCACATCGTAAATGATGCGGTGTTGAAGGCCATTACCACAGAAACCTCTCTCGTGGTTGATTTCGGTGGCGGAATCAAGACCGAAGAAGATATTGAGAAAGCTTTTGCTGCAGGAGCAAGCATGGTTACAGTGGGCAGCATTGCCGTCACCAATCCTGAACTCTTCATGCAATGGCTAGACAAGTATGGAGCCGACCGCCTGATTCTGGGAGCCGACGTAAGAAACGGAAAGATTTCTATCAACGGATGGAAAGAAGATTCTTCTGAAGATCTCCTTCCTTTCCTGAAAAAGTACATCGATAAAGGAGTACGCTATGTTCTCTGCACAGAAATCAGCAAAGACGGAACGCTGCAGGGACCTGCCATAGAACTCTACAAAGAAGTAATGGCTGCCTATCCTCAACTGCATCTTATCGCCTCAGGCGGAGTGAGTTGCAACGAAGACATCGAAGCATTGGAAACTGCAGGAATTCCTGCCGTAGTATTTGGAAAAGCTTTCTACGAAGGGAAAATCGATGTTAAGAAACTAGTTAATAGTTAAATAGTTGACAGTTAATATTAATAGCTGACAGTTGATTGCTCGGAACTATTCTCGACACGCCCTGTAAGGGCAAAAGCTTCAATCGATAAGAATTAAAATACAATGGTGAAAATTCAAAGTAAAAGCAAAGGATTAGCTAAACGAATCGTTCCTTGTCTTGATGTAAAGAACGGCGAGACGGTAAAGGGAACCAATTTCGTAAACCTTCGCAGCGCTGGTGACCCGGTAGAACTGGGAAAAGCTTATAGCGATGCTGGAGCCGATGAGCTCGTATTCCTCGATATTACAGCGAGTTTCGAAGAGCGCAAAACCTTTACGGATATGGTAACCCGCGTGGCTGCCGAAATCAATATCCCATTTACTGTGGGAGGTGGAATCAATGAACTCAAAGATGTTGACCGCCTGCTCAACGCAGGAGCCGACAAGGTTAGCATCAACAGTGCTGCCATCCGACATCCGGAGCTCATCGATGAAATTGCCAACCATTATGGCTCACAGGTTTGCGTATGCGCCATTGATGCACGTCTCGATTCTGACGGCTGGCACTGTTATGTAAAAGGCGGAAGAGAACGGGTGGAACTAGGACTGTTTGACTGGGCTAAGGAAGTAGCCGACCGGGGTGCTGGTGAAATTCTCTTTACCAGTATGGATCATGACGGTGTGAAACAGGGATTCGCAAACGAAGCCCTCGCCCGTCTTGCTGAAGAAGTAAGCATTCCTATCATCGCCTCAGGAGGTGCAGGAAAAATGGAGCATTTCCGCGATGCGTTCACCCAAGGCAAGGCAGATGCTGCCCTGGCAGCCAGCGTGTTCCACTTTGGCGAGATTGCCATTCCTGACCTCAAGAAATACCTGAGAGAAGAAGGAATCAACGTGAGAATATAGAACACGGGGAATATAATAATGTAAGAAAATAAAAACAAGATAAAATGGAAATAGATTTCGAAAAATTAGGCGGACTGGTTCCTGCCATCATCCAAGACGCAGTTACAAAGAACGTCTTGATGCTAGGCTTCATGAATCAGGAAGCATACGATAAGACAATAGCAACCAAAAAGGTAACATTCTGGAGCCGTTCACGCAACTGCCTCTGGACAAAAGGTGAAACATCAGGCAACTTCCTGAATCTCGTTAGCATTCAGAACGACTGCGATAACGACACCTTGCTGGTTAAGGTTCACCCAGATGGTCCAACCTGCCACAAAGGTACAGACACCTGCTGGGCAGAAGAAAATACACTCAACCCAATCCTCTTTCTCTCAGAGCTTCAGGACTTCATCAACAAGCGCCACGAAGAAATGCCAGAGGGAAGCTACACTACCAGCCTCTTCAAGAAAGGCGTTAACAAAATGGCACAAAAGGTTGGAGAAGAAGCTGTTGAAACCATTATCGAAGCCACAAACGGCAACAACGAGAAACTCATTTACGAGAGTTCAGACCTTCTCTATCACCTCATCGTTCTGCTCACAAGCAAGGGCTTGAGAATAGAAGATGTTGTGAAAGAACTTCAGATGCGTCACGATCCGGAATGGGATAAGAAACGCCGCGTTGCCAAGAGCAAGGGCGAAATGAAATAACAAACTAACATTAAGGAGAAAAAAATAGAAGATGTTAATAGATTATCAGAACGTCAGCATATATCAGGCCGACAAGTGCGTGCTCCAAAACATCAATTTCCATATTGACGAAGGAGAATTTGCCTACCTTATTGGAAAAGTCGGCTCTGGTAAAAGTTCGCTATTAAAGACACTTTATTGCGAACTAGATCTTGTAGAAGGCGAAACCGAGAAGGCTGAAATTCTCGGCAGAGACCTCAAAACTATAAGGCGAAAGGAGATTCCGGCTCTGCGTAAGGAATTGGGAATCATCTTTCAGGATTTCCAGCTGCTACACGACCGCACCGTTCGCAAGAACTTTGAATTCGTACTCAAGGCAACAGGCTGGAAAAACAAAAAAGACAGAGAAAAGCGTATCGAAGAGGTGCTCAACGAAGTAGGCATGATTGATAAAATCGACAAGATGCCTCATGAGCTCTCAGGTGGTGAGCAGCAGCGTGTAGCCATCGCCCGCGCCATTCTCAATAATCCTAAAATCATCATCGCCGATGAGCCTACAGGCAATCTCGACCCAGAGACTGCCAGTAACATCGTGAGTCTGCTGAAAGACATCACCAAACAAGGCACAGCTGTTGTGATGACAACCCATAACATCCCGATGCTCGACAAATTCCCAGGCATCGTTTACCGCTGTAAGGAAGGTGTGCTCTACGACGTAACCAACGAGTACAACCACATCGACCTCACAGAGGATGGAGAAGATAATTAAGTGAAATAATTAAATAAAATTACGACTATGAAGGTAATGAAATTCGGAGGTACTTCTGTAGGCTCACCAGAGCGCATGAAGGGAGTAGCCTCTTTGGTTACAGAATCAGGTGAACCAACTTTCATCGTATTGTCTGCGATGAGCGGTACAACAAACTCTCTCGTTGAGATCTCTGACTATCTTTACAAGAAGAATCCAGAGGGCGCCAACGAGGTAATCAACAACTTGGAGAAGAAATACATGCAGCATGTAGAAGAACTCTACTCTACCGAGGAGATGAAAAATACGACTCGTGAGTTCTTGCAGGGCGAATTCAACTATCTCCGCTCATTCACCAAAGACCTCTTCACTTCTTTCGAGGAGAAGAGCATCGTGGCTCAGGGCGAGATGATGAGCACCAACATGGTTGTAAACTACTTGAAGGAACAGGGTGTAAAGGCTGTATTGCTCAGTGCATTAGACTTTATGCGCACTGACAAGAACGCAGAACCGGATCCTCAGTACATCAAGGAGAAGTTGGCTGCTATCATGGAGCAGAACCAGGGCTATCAGATTTACATCACTCAGGGATTCATCTGCCGCAACGCATACGGCGAGGTTGACAATCTGCAGCGTGGCGGTAGCGACTACACCGCATCTCTTATCGGTGCAGCTCTCCCAGCTGACGAAATTCAGATCTGGACCGATATCGACGGAATGCACAACAACGACCCTCGTGTCGTAGAGCACACTGAGGCAGTACGCCAGTTGAACTTCGAGGAGGCTGCAGAGTTGGCTTACTTCGGTGCCAAGATTCTCCACCCTACCTGTGTTCAGCCAGCTAAGTATGCAGGCATCCCTGTACGCTTGAAGAACACCATGGATCCTAAGGCCGACGGTACAATCATCGACAATGTCATCGTACGCGGCAAGATCAAGGCTGTTGCTGCCAAGGACAACATCACAGCCATCAAAATCAAGAGTAGCCGCATGTTGCTCGCTACAGGTTTCCTACGCAAGGTATTCGAAATCTTCGAGAGCTATCAGACTCCAATTGATATGATTGCTACTTCTGAGGTGGGTGTCAGCATGAGTATTGATAATGATTCTCATCTTAACGACATCGTAAACGAGCTGAAGAAATATGGTACAGTAACTGTAGATTCTGATATGTGCATCATCTGCGTTGTAGGTGATTTGGACTGGAGCAACGTTGGCTTCGAGACCATCGCTACCGATGCGATGAAGAACATTCCTGTACGCATGATTTCTTATGGTGGTTCTAACTACAACATCTCATTCCTCATCAGAGAGAAAGATAAGAAGCAGGCATTACAGAACTTGAGCAACGTATTGTTCGAGAAGAAGTAATGCAAATGAAAACGAAGAGTGAAAAGTGAAGAATTCGTATGTAATGCTTCCTATCCACTCTTCGTTGGATATTCTGATTTACTATAAATTGGATATTCTGATTTAACTATAATAAGGTATTAATTTAAGATTAAGTGAAATGAAAGGTACATTTCCGATAGATAAGTTTCAGGAGATACAGACTCCGTTCTACTATTACGACACCAATGTGTTGCGCCAGACATTGAAAACCATCAATGAAGAGGCTGGCAAGCACGAGGGATTTGAAGTGCACTATGCCGTAAAGGCAAATGCTAACCCTAAGGTGCTCAATATCATCTGTCAGGCTGGTTTAGGAGCCGACTGTGTGAGCGGAGGAGAAATTCAGGCAGCCATCAAAGCCGGATTTCCAGCCAGCAAGATTGTTTACGCTGGTGTAGGCAAAAGCGATTGGGAAATCAACCTCGGATTGGAGAAAGGCATCTTCTGCTTCAATGTAGAGAGTATTCCGGAGTTGGAAATCATCAATGAACTGGCTGAAAAACAGAATAAGATTGCGCAGGTTTGTTTCCGCATCAATCCGGATGTCGGCGCCCATACGCATGCAAACATCACAACAGGTCTGGCAGAAAACAAGTTCGGAATTGCCATGCGCGACATGGAAGCCGTAATCGAAGAGGCTGCCAAGATGAAGAACATCCAGTTCCTCGGACTGCACTTCCACATCGGAAGCCAGATCCTCGACATGGGGGATTTCGAGGCACTCTGCAACCGTATCAACGAACTTCAGAACCAGCTTGAAGCACATCACATCGTTGTGAAGAACATCAATGTGGGAGGCGGATTGGGCATTGACTATAATCATCCAAACCGACAGCCAATCCCTAATTTCAAGGATTATTTCGATACATACGCAAAGAAACTGAAGTTGCGCGATGGTCAGAAGCTTCACTTCGAGTTGGGTCGCGCTGTAGTGGGTCAGATGGGTTCTCTCATCACCAAGACACTCTACATCAAGCAGGGCACAGCCAAGCAGTTTGCCATTGTGGATGCAGGAATGACCGACCTTATCCGTCCTGCTCTCTATCAGGCTTACCATAAGATTGAAAACATCTCAAGCGATGAACCTGTAGAAACTTACGACGTAGTAGGTCCTATCTGCGAATCAAGCGATGTCTTCGGCAAGGCTGTCGACATCAACAAAGCCCATCGCGGCGACCTCATCGCCCTCCGCTCAGCCGGAGCCTATGGTGAGATTATGGCGAGCCAGTATAACTGTCGCCAGTTGCCAAAGGGGTATATTACAGAAGACTTTTAATATAGTTGAAAGTTAAAAGTTAAGAGTTTATAGGATTCTCCTTTCTCTAGCTTTCTATATTACGAGAAAAAGAAAATGATGATCATTAGTACAACTACTATAATAGCAGGCGCAGTGGTGGTTTTATTGGCGGTTCTCGGATCGCTGATAAATCCATTTCTGCGCTCGTTGCGCTTTCAAAAAACAGAAACGGCAGAGAATCAACCTCCTGTCAGTATACTCATTACCGCACACGATAATCTTGCTGAATTGGAGAGGAATCTCCCTATGTTCCTGCGTCAGCAGTACACTGCCGACTATCAGGTAATCGTAGTCTGCCAGAGTACAGATGGCGAGACACAGGATTTTCTGAAGCGAACAGCAGCCGAGAACCCTCATCTGTATTATACTTACATTCCTGAGAGTTCACGCTACATGAGCCGCAAGAAATTGCAGATTACACTGGGTGTGAAGGCAGCCAAACATGAATGGATTATTCTGACAGAACCTAATTGCCGCCCAAGCAACGACAAGTGGCTGCAAACCATGGTCCGCCAATGTCAGGACCCCAACCATCTGGTATTGGGATATGTAGCCCTTGATGAGGAAACCAAGAGCGTACGCCGTTTCGACAGCATCCGCAAGGCTTACTATGTTTTGCGCCGTGCCCAACAGACCTACGGCTATCGCAGTCACATGCCAAACGTAGCGTTCCGCAAGAGCGACTTCATGAAGGAACAGGGCTATCAGGGCAACCTGGAATATGTTCGCGGCGAATACGATTTTCTCGTCAACAAGTATGCCCATTGTGGCGATACAGCTACAGAACTGGATTGCGATGCATGGCTCATCCGCGAAGCACCATCGAACAAGGGCTGGCACAATGCCCACCTCTATCTGCAGGCTTCACGCAAGAGTCTGGAAAGAGCCGGTTCCATGCGAACCCTCATGTTCTTTGACCATCTCATGCCACATCTCAGCCTGATAGCAACACTGGCCGTTGCAGCCTACTCTATCCTCATGAAGAATTGGATTCTTACAGGATGCGCAGGTTTCAGTTTCCTCCTGCTGTTCATCGTGAGAATGCTGATAGCCAACAAGGCCATCAAACACTTTGATGACGGAATAGCGATGTTCAAACTGCCATTCTTCGAATATGGAATTATCTGGAGAAATCTGGCTACCAAATTGCGCTATTGGCGGGCTGACAAAAACGATTTCACTTCTCATAAACTCTAAACAGGGCAAAAAGGAAGTAACAGTCTATCAGAATAATAACAGTTAAAAATAACCGACAGAACGATGAAAGTATATTTGTTCATTTCCAACCATAAGAAGTTGCTGAAGATGTATCTTCCATACATCGAAGCCTTGAATAAACAGCTCGACATCACCAACAGTCTGGTTGATGCCGACATTGTGTTGGTTATAGGAGCATGGACATGGCAGGGAGCCCAGATAGCAAAGAAAGCAAAGCAGATGGACATTCCCTACATCGTTTGTCCACTGGGAGATATTTCTGAGAGAAACTGCAAGAACCCTTACTTGAAGCGTTCACTGCAACAGTCTATGTATCAGAAAGCCATGTACGCCAAAGCCAACCTCATAGTAGCTACTACCCCTATGGAGAAAAACTATCTGGAAAAGAAAGGTTGGAACAAGCGCATCGCCCTGATTCGCTATGCAGGCTACAGTCATCTTACCAACACTGAAGCCATGATGCAAAACTGGCAGGAGACGGATGAGGAGACGCTGGCAGTCTTCGAGCAGCAAAAGGCAGAAGCCATCGCTGCCCAAACCAAACAGGCAATCATCGCACAGATTATGCAGATAAAAAGCCGCATGCCGCATCAGAATATTCCGCAAAAATATCTTGACGATTTACACACTCTCCTCTATGCTGATGATTATGATGAGGATGCTATCAAGCAAGAACTGGCAGAGAAGAAACTCTCTTCCTATGCCGCCTCCGTTTTCCAGACCATGACAGATAAAACAGGACTCACAGAAGGCTTCATGCCGATTCCTGCCAAAAAGGGCAGAAAGAGTAAAGAGATTCTGAAATTTGTGAAATAAAAGAAATCTGAAGTTTGTGAAATAAGAAGAAATGAACTTAGATAGAATAGAACAGCAGGCTGGTCATCTGCCAGCTTACCAGATAGCCGACTCTGTCAATGAAGCATTGATGGAGTCGGCTAACCTTGTTATTACAGCTCCTCCTGGAGCCGGTAAATCTACCCTCCTCCCGCTCACCATTCTGCGGGGCATGAGTGATCAGGCATTGGAAGGCTTCATCCATGATCATCTTAAAAGTCAGGGTAAGATTCTGATGCTCGAACCGCGCCGCCTGGCTGCTCGCCAGATTGCCGAACGGATGGCGCAGATTCTGGGAGAGCCCGTGGGCAAAACCATCGGCTATCGGGTAAGATTCGAAAGCAAGGTTTCGGATGAAACACGCATCGAAGTCCTTACCGAGGGCATTCTCACCCGAATGCTGGTCAATGATGCTACACTCGAAGGCGTTTCGTGCCTCATCTTTGATGAGTTTCATGAGCGCAGCATCAATTCCGATCTGGCGTTAGCACTGGCCCGGCAAACACAGGAAATCATCCGCCCCGACCTGAAGCTCATTATCATGTCAGCAACAATCGATGCTTCTATCATCTGTCAGGCACTTCAGGCTCCGCTTATCGAGAGTAAAGGCAGAATGTTTCCGATAGAAACCATTTATGCAGACCACGACATCGACAGATATCAGGTAGCACAGGAAATGGCAGCCACTATCTGTCAGGCTTTCAGAAACCAGAAAGGTGACATTCTTGCCTTTCTGCCGGGACAGGGAGAAATCATGAAATGCGAAGAACTGCTTCGCTCTGTCCTGCCCTCAGCCACTCTTTACCCGCTATACGGTAACCTCTCGCCAGAAAAGCAGCGGCTCGCCATCGTTCCTTCTAAACCGAACGAACGGAAAATCGTACTGGCCACTCCTATCGCCGAAACTTCTCTCACCATCGAAGGAGTAAGAATCGTTGTGGATTCCGGACTCTGCCGAAAACTGGTTTATGATGCCCGTACAGGCTTGAGCCATCTCGAAACCGTTCGTATCAGTCAGGACATGGCTACGCAACGAAGGGGGCGTGCGGGCAGAATCACATCAGGCGTATGTTACCGGCTTTGGACACAGACCTCGGAACATCTGATGCCAGAACAACGGCTGCCCGAAATACTGGATGCAGATCTCTCTTCGCTGGTTCTCGACATTGCAGCTTTCGGGGAAAACAAACCGGAACTGCTGCCTTGGCTCACCCTTCCTCCCAAGGGCAACCTCGTATTGGCACAGCAACTTCTTATGTCGCTCAACGCCCTCACTCCTGATCATGATGCTCACGCTCTCAGTGGCAGCATCACCGCAGAAGGCAGCAGAATGGCTCAACTTCCTTGTCATCCGCGCATTGCCAAGATGATGATCAGCAGCGATTCTCCGGCGAGCCAAGCCCTGGCCTGCGACATTGCTGCTCTGCTGGAAGAGAAAGACCCGATGGGCGAAAATGAAGATTCAGACATGACGCTCCGCCTTTCTATCCTCCGTTCCGCACGCTGCAAGAAGAATCTGGGACGTTGGAACCGTATCGCTCAGATTGCCCAGGAATACAGGAAGATGCTGCGTATCAGGGAAGACAACGAGCCAATTGATGCTGAGGAAGTGGGCCATCTCATCGCCCTAGCCTACCCTGAGCGCATCGCCCATGCCACCGACCATACGGGCAACTTCAAGATGTCGAATGGCAACACGATTTTCATCGACCCGTGCGACAGCATGGCAGCAAACGAATGGCTTGCCATCGCATCACTCAACCTATCTTCAACCTCATCATCCAATTCTGGGCAGGGACGGAAAGGAAGGGTATTTCTCTCAGCCCCCGTCAACTGGAAGAACTTGCCGGCACAAACCTGCGAGAATATTTCCTGGGACAGCAAAGCGCTGGCGGTGAAGATGCAGCAGGAAACCCGTATAGGAGCACTCATCATAGACAGCAAGCCGATACAGAATGCCAACCGAGAGACAGTTTCAGACATTATCTGCGAAGCTGCCAGAAAAGACGGACTCAGCATGTTCGATTGGAACGAATCCGTTCATCGTCTGCAACAGCGCGTGGCGCAAGTAGCTGAATGGCATCCGGAACTGGAGATTCCCGACCTGTCAACAGAGCATCTCCTGACAACAGCCCGAGCGTGGCTCCCATTCTATCTCGAAGAAGGTGGTAAGATGAAGACTTCTGTTACTGAGCTGAAGAAACTCAACCTGTGCGAAATCCTTTGGAACATCCTTCCTTATGAGCTTCAGCAGGAGATAGACCGCCTTGCTCCCACCCACATCCGTGTGCCATCGGGCAGCAACATCCGCATCGATTATCGCTTGGGGGCCGAAGCCCCGGTTCTGAGTGTGCGGCTTCAGGAGTGTTTCGGAATGACATCAACTCCCACTGTCGATGCTGGCAGACAGCCCCTTCTGCTTGAGTTGTTATCTCCCGGTTTCAAGCCCGTTCAGCTTACTCAGGATCTCGCAAGTTTTTGGCAAGGCACTTATTTCGAAGTCCGCAAGGAACTGAAGCGCCGTTACCCTAAGCATTTCTGGCCGGAGAATCCGTTAGAGAGCCAGGCCGTGAGAGGTGTCAAACGATGGTGATCCAGATGCTCTCGCCTCGGTCTCTCGCCGCCGTGATGGCATTGACGAGGCGATGCAGCCAGATGCGAGAGTTTACCACCATGCCTCGGAGTTTGTTTTCGCCCGGCAGGATGCAGCCCTGCGTATCATCGGGGTAGTTACCGGCATGGATGCGGATGCCCTCAAAGCCAGGAACGCCCTGCAGCAGGGGCAGCCACTGCTTGAATCTCGGCGACTTGGTGATGAGCACGGGATAAGTGCCCTCGGGTATGGCAGTCTTGCCCTTCATCTTCTGCGCCTTCTTCTCCGACACTCGCCCCAGACGCACATTCTCCTCTTGGGGCAACAGGGTGATTCCCAGCAGGTTGCGCCACGTTGGCTCCAGGGTATCGCAGAAGTAGTGCTCCCCGTCCAGTTTGCCCACATCTACCACATGGCAGAAGCTGCGCTTCTGGTCCTTATTGAGCGTATAGTTCACCTTGCGCTCCACCTCCTCGTCCTTCAGGATATACATACGCCCTATGGTGTAAGTATTCTGCTTAGCTATTCTTTTGAGTACGATTTCCATAATTGTTTCTATTTAGATTCTTTTTTGAGAAAACATAGCTTGCGATAAAAACTGTAATTACCGTAATTGTAATTGCAATGGCTGTTATCAGCTTTGTCATTACCAGCATTAACGCCTTGTTCGCCTGCCTCCACTTTCACGATATACTTTCTGAACACCCAGGTGGCTATCATCCGTCGGGTGCCCTTGGTATCCAGCCCCAAGTCGCTTCTCAACTGCTCAGCCTGCTGATAAGAGAACTCATTTGGCAGAAGTTGCAGCATATTGGAAGGCCCTCTTTTGCTCGACTTCACTCCCTCCTGCTCCGCCTTCACGATAGCATCTCGGAAGAATCTCATCTTGCAGTACAGGTCATACTGCTCGCTCCAGCGCACAAACTCCTCTATCTCGGATTCCCATTGGCAACCATTCGCCACATAGAGCACGCAAGCCTTCAGATAGGCAATGACATTGGCTCTGAACGAGAGGTTCTCGTAAACCCTGTCTTGGCTCATACGGGCAAAGTCGGCATTCTCCTCTTTCAGCTTCTGTGCCAAGGCGAAAGCCTCAGGGCAATTGATAGTACCAGAAGCCATGTTAAGATGCTCGATATAGGGTTTTAAGTTCTCTCTGAATGTGTCATCGTATGTGCCATAGACAGGCATCTCGGCTCCTATCTCACGCTCTGGGATAGTACAGAAGTTGATTCTGGAGATAGGACCATCGGTCAATACCTTGGAGAAATATCGGATACCCTTGTTGATGGTGGTCGAGGCATTCCAGTTAAATCGGATAGTTACTCGCTCCGTAACACTCTGCGTGCCCACTCGGGTTTGTCCATATTGATTACCAGGGTCGAAGGCGAGGCACATGATACGAAACTGCTGGTTGCCAATGCCCCTTAGGTTATCAAACTGGTCTATCTCGTTGAGAGCAGTATAGAGGAAATGCTCCTGCGCCTCGGCGGTACGCATCACGAAGGCAGGGTTGGTCATATCGGCGTCTATCTCCTGGATCACGAGGTTTTCAGGTCGCTTACGCTTATCCTTGTTAGCACCTTTTCTTGTCACCTCATCCTTCCACTCCTTCTCTCGTTTCAGGTTATCTTTGTCTCGTTTTCTGATGTCTTCCATAATCAGGTTGATAGGCATCTGCACGCAGTTCTTTCCTGCGCCCGTACCAGCTAAGAGACAACACATTAGCGTAGCCTCATGCTCCACATTGTCGATGTAATTAAAATAGGTGCGGCAGAGGTGGGTGGCTAGCGGAGGAAAGATGGCATGGGCTACGGCAGGCTTATAGATATCCGGTGTCTGAGACACGAGGAGCTCCACGAGCTTAGGCAGCTTCTTCGGCATCTCGGGCGGAGCGGGGTAATCATCTTCACGGTTAGGAGTTTGGAGTGAGGAATTAGGAGTTGAGAGAGTCGCTTGCTTCTCTGCTTGCGCATTGATGCGGATCACATCTCTAGAGAATGGCTTCGAACTGTCTCCATATTTCTCATAGAAGTCATGGATCAGCTGCTGGCAGTCACGCTCTTGGGCGAAGCTAGGCATCTTCACTGCCACTACTCTTCTCAGCTCCTCTTCGCTCATCACCCTGCTCGCTCCTGCGCTCATGATGGCAAGAAGTGAGGAGTGGCGAGAGCCCTCGGTATCGATATTCACATTCTTCAGTCCTGCCGACTCCGTGAAGAGGTCGAAGGCTATCAGGCTCTTCTCGCTAGCGGTACCAGAGGTTGGTAATCCGTCAGGAATATTTTGTTGAGTGTTGAATGTTGAGTGTTGAATGTTGAATGGTTGGGGTTGAGTGCCCTGTTGCCGTCTGCCGTCGATGGTGAGACCACGCTTCAGATAAGCCTCTCTGCGAGCCTTCAGCTCATCGGCAGGAAGCACGGCATACCAGTCCTTGGAGCGATAGATCTCCGAGTCCTGATCCGTGATAAAGAGGATTCTCTCTGGGGTGAAGCAACTCTCATCGCAGGGCACGCCAAGTGCCTTACAATACGCTCTCTGCGTCTCCTCGATAGTCATACCTATCGGCATTCGGATGTCGATGTGGAGTTTCTTACGAGCCGAGTATTCCAGATGCAGTAGCATTCCCTTCCAGATGGAGTCGCTGCAATTCAGCTGCCTTGCCATTTCGATGGCGATACCCACCAGTTCCTTATCGTCGATGTCGATGGTGGTCTGGAAGAGAAAACTCGTAGGGTCAGCATCCTTCTGCGAGCGATGATTCTTGAGGAATCGGCTGTAGTGGCCGCAGCGGAAGGGCATCAGCCCCTTCAGTTTGTCATTGCCCCCACGTATCTGCTCCACCATATCGTGGAGCCAAGGCTGAGCTATCAGCTTGTCATATTCAGCCAGGGGCAGGCAGCTAGCGCTGCCCTTATTGCCCCCACGCTGAGGATTCATTGCAATAAAGTGGTTCATGCTTAATTATACATTATTAATTATACATTATCTATTACTCCTTATAGTCCTCCCACTCCACATTTTCCTTGAAGGGCTTGATAGCCTTCACCATCTCCTGGTGCTCACCCTTGAGGCAGCGCAGAATCTCCGCCTTGCTCATGTCCTTGGAGAAGGCATAGTTCACCTGCACGGTTCGCTTGCTAGTGCGCACCACCCCGTGCTTGGTCTTGAGAATCTCCGTGAAGGGCTTCTCTCGCTTGCCCTGCACATAAGGCTTGAAGTCCACCCAGTCGCCTCGCCCATTCTCGCCACCCGAGAATATCATCCTGCCCCTGATCACCTGCGGCTTGTCACTGATTACCTCCGTCTCGTTCCATGGCGCCTTGCGCACTGATACGTTACCATTCTCCTCGGTGATCACTGCACCGTCCACCTTTACTGCATTGATTAGTCTTGTAAACATATTATATGTATTAAAAGATTGAGAACCTGCAATACGCGAAGTCCCCGCAACCAGACGCGCTGTGCATCTGATTACGGGGACAAAGGTACTAAGAAGTAAAATGTTATCTTTATAACAATACTGCGTTAAATTAATATTTAATCGTCTGTAAATCAATAACTTATATTAAGAAATGCTTATGAAAACTTAA
>ERZ1027266.143-NODE-143-length-51488-cov-8.047052_pt1 | contig 51488 bp, 57 predicted proteins | sample MGYA00519257_ERZ1027266 | MGnify/ENA primary metagenome ERZ1027266 (study PRJEB26926, sample SAMN06164683) | human gut metagenome | biome: ENVO:00009003; feature: ENVO:2100002; material: ENVO:00002003 | host: Homo sapiens | place: USA | collected 2012 ... | reverse complement strand
CCGTCTCCCCTGAAGGGGGAGAGGCAGTTTGACTTCTTGATTGAGAGAGTTTGATTTGTAAATGGCTGGAGAAAACATTGGAAGTTTACAAATAACTATTATTTCTCCTATGGTACAAAGTTACGTATTACATCCTATCAAGGATAAGGAAAATACAGACAGAGAAATATTGGACGTATTCTCATAAAGAGAACAGAATTTACAATTCTTATCCCTGCAAATTTTGAGATTTCTACAATTTGCATTACCTTTGCAACCCATTTCGAACGGAATGGAACTGGCGAGTGCTTGATAAACCTCCATGATGCTAATATATATAATAAGGTATAGGCATCTAAACAAAACAAGAATTATGAATAACAGAAACAATACCGTGAGCGTGCTGTTTATGCTTTTCAGCGTGCTCTTCTGCGTCTGCCTTATTACGGCAAACGTGCTTGAGACAAAGCAAATATCTTTCGGATGGATCAACATCACCGGCGGACTGCTGGTGTTTCCCGTATCGTACATCATCAACGACTGCGTATGCGAGGTGTGGGGCTACAGAAAAGCACGACTGCTTATCTGGCTGGGGTTCTTCATGAACTTCCTCTTCGTTGCGTTCGGTGCCTTGTGCGATGCCATTCCCGGTGCACCTTACTGGCATAACGACGAGGGCTTCCATGCCGTATTCGGACTGGCACCACGCATAGCTGCCGCCTCTTTCATCGCTTTCCTGGCAGCGTCGTTCATCAATGCATACGTGATGAGCAAGATGAAAATATCATCGCACGGCAAGAGATTCGCATTCAGAGCTATAATGAGTACTGTGTATGGCGAGACTGCCGACTCGGTAATCTTCTTTCCTCTTGCTCTTGGCGGCATAGTGCCATGGTCGGAAATCCCTGCACTTATCATATCACAGGTGATTCTGAAAACGATGTATGAGATTGTTATCCTGCCAATTACCATCCGCGTGGTAAGGAGAACAAAGCAGATTGATGGTGTCGATGCCTACGACAATGACGTAAACTACAACATCTGGAAAATAAAGAACATCTGATTTAATCAGAAACAGACTGGTTCTGACCACATAAACGATAGGAATAAACAAAACATATTATTTATGACAAACAGCGAAAACAGGAAAGACGAGGGGCTGCATGCTCTCGGAAAAAAGACTGAATACAGAATGGACTATGCTCCGGAGGTGCTTGAAACGTTTGAAAACAAACACCAGGAAAATGACTATTGGGTACAGTTCAACTGCCCTGAGTTTACCACCTTATGCCCTATCACCGGACAACCGGACTTTGGGGAAATCATCATCAAATACATTCCAGACGTGAAAATGGTGGAAAGCAAGAGCTTGAAACTGTATCTCTTCAGCTTCCGCAACCATGGCGACTTTCATGAAGACTGCGTGAATATCATAATGAAAGACCTCGCAAAACTGATGAATCCACGCTATATCGAGGTGACAGGTCTCTTCAAGCCACGCGGCGGCATAAGCATCTTCCCGTTTGCGAACTACGGCAGACCGGGAACAAAATATGAGAAGCTTGCCGAGGAACGATTCATGAAGCACGGACTGTAAAGAGTTTTACAGCCCTTGCTTCATGGGCTTATCCGCTATTCCGAATTATTTCTTCAAGACAGGCTCGCAGGTAAGGTTTACTCCGAGCTTCTTGAAAATCTTCTGATCTACTTCGCTCAACATCACCGTGGCATGCATCTGACAGCCGCGCAACTTGGGCAACTGCTCCAATGCAAGACGGCAGTTATCATCCTGTTCCGAAAGAACTGACAAGGCAACAAGTATCTCGTCGGAGTGCAAACGCGGGTTCCTGCCACCAAGATACTGTATCTTTGTATATTGTATCGGCTCTATCATCGACTGCGGAATGAGCTTCAGCTCGTGGTCTATGCCGGCAAGATACTTTGTTGCATTGAGCAGAAGGGCGGCGCTGCAGCCAAGCAGCTCGCTTGAATTACCAGAGATTATAGTGCCGTCTTCAAGTTCTATCGATGCCGAAGTGTGACCTGTCTCCTTCTGGCGTTCCTTTGCGCTTACGGTTACGCGACGATAGTCTGTGTTTATCTTTGCCTGATTGAAGAGCATCTGTATCTTGCTTATCTCGTTATCGTTGCAAGCACCCTGTGCGAGTTTGTTTGTTGCAGCATAGTAACGACGTATTATCTCGTTCTTTGATGCTTCGCAACACACATCATCATCACAGATACAGAAGCCTACCATGTTTACTCCCATATCCGTAGGAGACTTATATGGGTTAGTACCATAGATACCCTCAAATAGAGCGTTGAGCACAGGATAGATTTCAATGTCGCGATTATAGTTGATGGCTATCTTTCCGTATGCCTCCAGATGGAACGGGTCTATCATATTGACGTCGTTAAGATCGGCGGTGGCTGCCTCGTAAGCTATATTCACAGGATGTTTAAGTGGCAGGTTCCATACAGGGAAAGTCTCGAATTTTGCATACCCTGCCCTTATTCCACGCTTGTTCTCATTATAAAGCTGACTCAAGCAGACTGCCATCTTGCCGCTTCCAGGGCCTGGTGCAGTAACGATGACAAGCGGCTTTTCCGTCTCCACATAGTCGTTTTTTCCGAAGCCCTCATCTGAGGCAATAAGCTTCACATCGTGTGGATAACCCTCTATGAGATAGTGACAGTAGGTCTTTATCCCCTGTCGTTCCAGTCGCTGCTTGAAGGCTATCGCCGCCGGCTGTCCGTTATAATGTGTTATAACCACAGAACCGACCATAAAACCACGGTTCTGGAATTCCCCTCTCAGCCGAAGTACGTCCTCATCGTATGTTATCCCGAGGTCGGCGCGCTTCTTGTTCTTCTCTATGTCGGCAGCGCTGATAACAATCACAATCTCTATGCTGTCGCTGATTTTCTGAAACATACGCAGCTTGCTGTCCGGCTGGAATCCTGGCAGAACGCGGCTGGCATGATGATCATCAAAGAGTTTGCCGCCCAACTCAAGATAGAGCTTGCCGTCAAACTGTGATATTCTCTCTTTTATATGTTCAGACTGTATTGTCTGATATTTCTCGTTGTCAAATCCTATTTTCATCACTTCTGTTATTGTTTTCACATTGCAAAACTACAAAGAAAATCGGAATGTATGAAATTTGAAGCCTTACAACATACAAAAATCTATCATTCCGATATATCAAATCATTTTTTTATCTATCTGTAGCCGTTGCCAATCCACGAGTTCGAACTGACGGCTCCTGACTACAAATCAGCTTTAACCTCCCATTCCCCTTTTTCTGAAGTAATCTTAATAATATGTACACCTTTGATATTCTGTAATGGAATTGAAGCCAGATGACTGTCAGGACGGGCAGAGTTGATTTTGCGACCTATGGCATCGTAAACCTCAATACTGGTGATTCTCTCACCACCCACGGTTGCAAGGTTTATGTATTCTGCGTTACGCTCCATTATAATACCAGGCTTCTTTATCGAACTTTGGCTTACTGAGGCAGGAGTCCTGGCATCAGCAAGACTTAGTACATGCCATCCGCCATTTGGCTTTAGGCTCGACATGGATGCTGAACCAAGCATCAGCTTGCCGTTAAGCACTTCAAGGTTGCGAACGCCATACTGCTCCGCATTATTAAAGCCGTTCTGCGTGATGAACTTCGGAGCCTCTTCCTCGTCGGTCATGCGCAGAAGTTCAAAGCCCTCATCACTCGCATCAAGACCCGTAAGCAGTTTTGCCAATGTGGCAAAGCCTACGTCACCTAAAATGTTTGACCCTGCTGCAACGGCAAGGTTCGACAAATCCATCGTGCCTACATACAGATTATCATCATATTCCTGAATGGCCCATATATATATGCTCCAAAGGTTTCCAAAGCCTCCACGCCCCCACTTTGCAGACAGTCCGTTAGGTTCCAGTTCCCATTTTTCAATCTTTCCATCCTTGTCGTATACAGGTTTCGGGTTCGTCGTATCACCGTAGAGTATCTCATAACTGTTGTCTTTGTCGAGTCGCCAGAACGACGGTGTGCGGTAGTTGCCAAGGATGAAAGCCAAAGCATCTGGTGAGGTCAGAGAGCCGTATGTGGCTTGTGCCATCGAAAGTACATAATAGTTAGGGCAGAACATTCCCCAGTACAGATGGTTGCGCCACTCATGGAAGCCGGCAACGGAGGTAAGCGAACGTCCGAGTGTGTTTGACGGCTCTGCCGCATAACTTGTCCACACTTCCTGCCACATATCGCTGTCAATACCAACGGGAGTGAAACCTTCTTTTGGAAGTTCCGGACTGACATGAACGGCAGATACTGTTCCCCACGTACCTATATATATACGGTTGTTGAAATAAGCAAGTTCGGCTGCCTCGTTGTCAACAAGTCCCACGATATGGAAATTCCACGGATCTTTCTTGTCACCATACCAACGGAGCAAGGCACCTATTTTCTTTCCTGTTGTAGGATGCGTTATGCCCACGGTAACATAGAGAACATCATTGATGACACGCCACCGTCTTACGTTCACCACCTTGCATCCATCAACATCACTCATACTGCTGACTCCCAAAATACGATCGCTGTCTGCATCGTATGCAACGAAAGCTGCCGAAACCCTCGAGTCCCAGTCACTGGCATACAAGCCTGGACCTCCGAAGAATACTACCCCTTTATGGATGCCGCAGGAACGCAGTCCCTGACAGTTTTTCAATACGGGATATTCATCCATTGATGGCGTTATGTCGGTGACGATGCCCGATTTCGTATCGTAGCTGTACATGCGTGGCGGACGTATATCGGCATACTTGCTGTTCTCATCGCCATCGGGATAGGCTTCCTTTGCATAAGCTGACTGTCCGTATTCACAAGCCCAGCAACTGTTCTCGTATGGAACATTGTCGCCCACGCCCGGCTGTACGAAATTGCCATAGCCTTGCATGCAGAGATAGTTGTTGTTGGTAGACCAAAAGAGCTTGTCTTTGTATGTACCCATTCCCCATACGTAAGAACCGTTGCGTTTGCCGCGTCCGCCATTGCTCTCCACCTCTTCAAGCTCTTGCACAGACAGTCCTGTGGGTACATACTTGTTTTTCTCGTTTGCCAAGCCATAATAAGCCTCGTCAACCGGTGCCTGGTATATAGTGTCAACGACCAACCCGTTATCATAGTCTACACTTGGACGCACCCGGTTCTCTATCTGGAACACATATAGCGGATACACTTTCTCCATATATTCGAGCATTTTTGTCAGATCATCCCCGGTAATACCCATCTTATTCAACAACTCCAACAACCGTGCAAGCGCGTCCTCTTTGCCAACATAAGCTGCGCCATAGCCGCCGGATTCTTCTTCCATGGCAAGCTGATGGATATTCACAAGTGCCTTACGACCATCAACTGTGTTTAGCTTCGGCCACATGGTTGTGAAGAAATGTACAAACGGTTTGCTATCTCCCGTTTTATCGTATTGCGAGATGACGGAGCAAAAGTCTTTCACACCTGTTCTATCTGGCATACTGTTGTTTTCACCAAATGCCCCAGCCGATGTCATGAGGCCTACAATACTCACGATGATGGTTTTGTTGATTTTCATAATTCCTTTTATAAATTTAATTGTGACAAACAGTTTCTTATTTCTGCAAAAATACTGGAAAAAACAATATATTGCAAATATATCATTATTTTTTTCAAGTCATCATACACATCGAGTGATTATGTTTTTCTGTATTTTTTCGGAGCGAAACAATAGTCTCCAAAAACAAGTCTTCAAACAACATCAAATAGAAAGTTACCGAGTTTCTACAAGAAAGTTACGGACTTTCTATAGGAAAGTTACCGAATTTCTAAAAAGCGACAAATCTATACCTCTCGAAATCTTGACTCAGAATAAGCATTATCACTCAAATCTCGGATGAATCTTTTTTAGCTGAAACACGAATGTAAAACATGATAAAAAGAAAAGAAACTATATTACAAGAATAAAAACAAGTTGAAATTGTTTTGTTTTCTATTCGAATTGCATTACCTTTGCACACGATTTAATCAATTTCAAACAAATTATGGACGATTATCACGCGGAAAATACTAACTTGTAGGCGCAGGGAAGACATGGCTCTCTCAGCTTGACTGTCCTGTGCTTGAACGTTTACCAAGTGGAGGACTAATCAAAATGAGAACATACTGGAATACTAACGGCGGACTAAAAGCCATAAAGGAATGGGAGCCAAACTGCTGGATACAAGTAACGTGTCCGAGTGAGGAAGACCAGCAGATGCTGGTCGACGAGTACAAAATACCCGATTATTTTCTTTCAGACATCAGCGATACCGACGAGCGTGCCCGATACGAGTACGACGACGGATGGATGCTTATCATCTTGCGTATACCTTACGTTAAGGAAATACGCTCCCGTACACCATACACCACCGTGCCGCTCGGCATCATACACAAGAGAGACGTGACCATCACCGTATGTTTCTACGAGACCAACGTGATGATTGACTTCGTTAGCTACCAGCAGAAACGAGGAGAAGGATTCACCGACTATGTCGACATGATTTTCCGTCTCTTCCTCTCATCTGCCGTGTGGTATCTGAAAAGGCTGAAGCAGATAAACAGTCTGATAGAGAAAGCCAAGCGAAACCTCGACCGAGAGGTGAACAACGAGTCGCTCATCGGACTATCACGCCTGCAGGACTCGCTTACTTACTTCCAGACATCAATCCGTGGCAACGAGAACCTGCTTGCCAAACTGAAGTTCAAGCTACAGGTGGACGAACTTGACGCCGACCTCATCGAGGACGTAAACATCGAGATGAGTCAGGCGAGAGAGACCACAAGCATATATTCCGACATTCTGGAATCAACGATGGACACATACTCGAGCATCATCAACAACAATATGAACACCGTGATGCGTACGCTCACCTCGGTCAGCATCATCCTGATGTTCCCAACGCTCATCGCCAGCCTCCTTGGAATGAACCTCATAAACGGTATGGAAGACAACAAGTTCGGATTCCTCATCGCCATCGTCGTATCTGTTATGATATCGGGAGTTTCGTGGTGGATATTCCGTCACAAAAGACTTATCTGATGCCGCAGAAAGGCTTATTTGGCAAGAAATCATTAAAAATTATTACATTAATTAGGATTTTACAATCTTTTTACGTAAGTTTGCAATTCATTAGTGTCGCTATTATCCCTCATAACCGGAAACGGCAGAGAACCAGGTTCTCTACCGCACACGACACAAGGAATTATTGAAATACACCTATCACAATCTAAAAACGTGAAGTAATGGACTCTCAAGAAAAATCTCTCGAACTCGAAAACGAGAAGAATGCAGAAGTAACTCCTACACAGGCTGCAGCAGATAACGCAGAAGCACAGGAGAAAGTAGAAACAACAGAAGCCGCTGCCGATACTACAGCTACACCAGCTGAAGAAAAGGCAGAGCCTAAGAAAATATACAAAAGCAAGGCTGAAGTAGTGGAAAGAATCAAAGAGATAGCTCATGCCGAAGAAGTGCCGCAGAAGGACGAGGTGGAGTTTCTCAAGACCATCTTCTACAAGCTCCACTTTGCTGAAAGAGAAGCCGAAATGAAGGCTTATCTCGACAACGGAGGCGACCCTGCAGCATACCAGGTGCAGCCAGACGCCGACGAAGATGCTTTCAAAGCTGAAATGGCAATAATCAAGGAAAGAAGAGCCAAGCAGTTTGAGGAACAGGAAAAACTGAAACAGGAAAACCTCAAGAAGAAACTCGACATCATCGAGAAAATCAAGGCGATGGCAACATCACCGGAAGAGGCAAACAAGTCCTATCAGGAATTCAAGCAGCTGCAGCAGGAATGGAAAGACATCAAAGCCGTACCGGCAGAAAACGCAAACGAGCTTTGGCGCAACTACCAACTCTATGTAGAGCAGTTCTACGACCTGCTGAAGCTAAACAGCGAAGCCCGCGAATACGACTTCAAGAAGAATCTCGAAATAAAGACAAAACTCTGCGAAGCAGCAGAAAAGCTCGCTGACGAAGAGGACGTAATAAGTGCTTTCCATCAGTTGCAAGAGCTGCACAACGAATACCGCGAGAGCGGACCTGTAGCAAAGGAACTCCGCGAAAGCATCTGGGCTCGCTTCAAGGCTGCATCTACCGTGATAAACAAAAAGCACCAGCAGCACTTCGAAGATATCCGTACACAAGAAGAGGAGAACCTCAACAAGAAGACTGCACTCTGCGAAAAAGTGGAAGCTATAGCCAAAGAGGAAAACAAGAACTCTGCCGACTGGGAGAACCATACAAAGCAGATTATCGAGATTCAGACGGAATGGAAGACCATCGGCTTCGCACCACAGAAGATGAACGTGAAGATATTCGAACGCTTCCGTGCTGCATGCGATGACTTCTTCGGAAGAAAGTCTGAGTTCTTCACCAACCTGAAAAAGGAATTTGCTGAAAACGCAGAGAAAAAGAAAGCTCTCGTAGAGAAAGCACAGGCTCTCAAAGACAGCACCGACTGGAAGTCAACAAGCGACAAACTCATCGCGCTGCAGAAGGAATGGAAGACCATCGGCATGGTACCTAAGAAATACGGTGATCAGCTGTGGAACGACTTCCTCGCTGCCTGCAACCAGTTCTTTGAGGCACGCAATGCCGCAAATGCAGGAACACGCAACGAAGAACATGTAAACCTGGAGAAGAAGCAAGACATCATTGCACAACTCAAGGCTCTGCTCGAAGATGCCGGCGACGACACACAGGCTACCGTACGCAAGCTCACCGAAGAGTACAACGCCATAGGCCACGTGCCATACAAAGAGAAGGATAAGCTCTACAACGAATACCACGCTGTGCTCGACAAGATTTTCAAGGAGCTTAACATCTCTACAGCACGCCGCCGTCTGAACAACTTCAAGACAAACCTGAAGAACGTGGCAAAGCGTGGTGAGGATGCTCTCGACAACGAACGTGGCAGACTACAGCGCCGTGCAGAGCAGATGAAGCAGGAAATACAGACCTACGAGAACAACCTCGGCTTCCTCAATGCAGCAAGCAAGAAGGGCAACAGCCTCATCGACGAGATGAACCGCAAGGTACAGAAGCTGAAGGATGACCTTGAACTCGTAAAGCAGAAAATAAAGGCCATCGACGCTGAGGATAAATAAAGGACATAAATTATTCAACACATAACGACGGAAGCGCACCAAAACAACGATGCGCTTCCGTTGACTTTATATATATAAACAACCATTACCCTCATTACTGCTTCAACCTTCCATTATAAAGACGCAGACAAGAAACCTTATATCTGCAAAAAAAGCAAACAACAATGACAAAACGAATTTGCGATTTTATAGCCGGGAATATGGGATGGATAGTGCTCGCCATAGGAGTGCTGTCGGTCGTCTTCCCTACTCCACTCGCAAGCATCGACACGATGTGGATTAACCCGTTACTGGGAGTGGTAATGTTCGGCATGGGACTAACTCTCAACCCCACAGACTTCAAGATCGTGTTCAGTCGTCCGAAAGACGTAATAATCGGATGTATGGCGCAGTTCACCATCATGCCCCTCACGGCATGGATGCTAACCCTTTTGTTCCATCTGCCCGAAGACCTCGCCCTGGGCGTTATACTTGTGGGTTGCTGTCCCGGAGGAACGGCTTCCAACGTAATAACGTATCTGGCAAAAGGCGACCTCGCCCTCTCCGTGGGCATGACGGCAACATCCACGGTACTTGCTCCACTGCTCACACCAGCCATAACATGGCTCGTGGCAGGAACATTCGTCCACGTGGATGCCCCGAGCATGTTCTTCTCCATCGTGCAAGTAGTTATCATGCCTATACTGGCAGGATTCCTCATCCAGCATTATCTGCCAAAATTCACCAAACACGCCGTAGCCTACCTGCCGGCATTTTCGTCTGTCACCATCGTGCTGCTCGTAGGCATCATCGTTGCACACAATGCTGAAAAGCTGCTCACCTGCGGACTGCTTGTGATACTCGTCGTCATGCTCCACAACATCTGTGGACTGACTCTCGGTTATGGCATCGGCAGACTACTTCGTCTGGAGCACAAGAAATGCGTGGCTATATCCATTGAGGTAGGCATGCAGAATTCCGGTCTTGCCAGTTCGCTTGCCACGCTCCACTTTGCAGCCTTCCCTCTCGCCACCATCCCTGGTGCCGTATTCAGTGTATGGCACAACATCAGTGGAGCAATAATGGCACGAGTGTACGGAAGAAACGACTCTCAACAAACAAGAACAACATCCATCATATAAATAAGTATAACATTATATTATATACAATACTCATTAAATCATGACAACATTCTCCCATCGTCTCAATGACGACAACGACTACAAGCGTGACGAACTGATAAGAAAGATAGAACGTGCCGTGGAACACATGACGCTCAAGGAACTTGAAGCCCTTGCCTACGATATGTTCACCAAGGGGTATCTTGAAGACTGTTGATTCAATTGCTCTTCTATTCATTATCCTGAATTTTGTGATAATACAGCATTGAAAGCCATGGAATTTTGTGATTTTACAGCCTTATACATATGGAATTTTGTGATAAACTCACTTGAAAACCTTGGAATTTTGTGATTTCATCCCTTGATATGCTTGGAATTTTGTGATAAAAGCACTATCTTTGCAGCACATACTCATTGAATATGAAACTGTTACAAAGAAAAATAGACAAAATCCTAAGGGATTGGAAACATACAGAAAACAAGATGCCTCTTATAGTAAAAGGAGCAAGGCAGATTGGGAAGACAGCTTCCATCATGCAATTTGCCACCGAAAACTATAAGAACGTCATTGCCATAAACTTCGTGTTGCAGAAAAAATACAAGGCCATTTTCGATGACAGCTACGAAGTTGAGGATATCGTCAGGAACATAACCTTGATTGATCCCAGCCTCAATTTTGAAGCTGGAAACACTCTGATATTCTTTGACGAGCTACAAGACTGTCCTGCATGCGCCACAAGTCTGAAGGCATTCTGCATAGACGGCAGATTCGACGTGATTTGTTCCGGTTCGCTGATGGGCATCAACTACCGTGAGATAGAATCCAACAGCGTAGGCTACAAGCAGGACTATACCATGCACTCGATGGACTTCGAAGAGTTTCTATGGGCAAAAGGATACGACAGCACCTTCATTGAATATCTATACAACAAGATGTGCAGCATCACTCCACTATCAAATTTGGAGATGGAAACTTTGGGAGAAATCTTCAGGGAATACATGACCATCGGCGGTATGCCTGCCGTAGTTAACAGCTTCATAAACAACGGCAACTACAGCGGGACTCTAATGATGCAACGCCAGCTACTGCTCGACTACGAGGAGGACATCACAAAATATGCACAGGGCCTTGACAAAGGGAAAATCAAGAACATATACAACCATATCTCGGTATTTCTCGGACAAGACAACAAGAAATTCCAGATCAGCAAGATTGCACATGGAGCAAGAAACAGGGAATACGTTGGTACCGTGGAATGGCTGCGTGATGCCGGCATCGTAAACGTATGCTATTGTCTCGCACAAGTATCGCTTCCGCTGAAAGGCAACTATGACCCGAAATCATACAAGCTTTACTATAAAGACACGGGACTACTCGTTGCCTCCCTCGACGAGGAGTCACAGGAAGACATGCGCGTCAACAAGAACTACGGCACTTACAAAGGAGCAATATACGAAAACATAGTAGGCGACATGCTTGTAAAGCAAGGGTACGACCTGTATTTCTACCGCAACGAGAAGTCTACTATAGAAATGGATTTCTTCATCCGCGACACATCATCGCTGATACCAATAGAAGTGAAAGCAACAGACAATGCCACTAAGTCGCTCTCCAAACTTACAGCTGCTGACGGCAAATACCCAGAAATAAAATACGGGATAAAGCTCTGCAACAAGAACATCGGTTTCAACGGACAATTCTACACCTTCCCCTACTTCCTCACGTTCCTGTTGAAGAGATTTGTAAGGAGGGAACTTGAATAAATCCCCTCTCTCCACCCTTCATGCGGAGATTACCGTCTCTATTCTCCGCATAACTTGCGGAGAATAGACCGTTTATTCTCCGCATAACTTGCGGAATAAGGAGAAAAAGAGTAAGTTTGCAGGCGTAAGTTATAATAAAACAAGTAACAAAAATATCCGATTATGTATATATGGCAGAATGAACACTGGCCACACATGATATGGCAAAGCGACCAGCTATCCTTACTTCTGGCAGAAGTGAATGCTCTCAGAGGTAAACTGGCTGGCAGACTCTCTATGTTCGGTATGGCAGAGCAGAATCTCTCGGTACTGAACTCCATGACTAAAGAGATTGTCAACTCTGCCGGTATTGAGGGGGAAACGCTCAACCGCGACAGCGTACGGTCATCTGTAGCACACCAACTCGGACTCGAATATGACGGACTGCCAAAGAGCGACCACTACATTGAAGGTGTTGTGCAGGTAATGATTGACGCCACACAACACTATCAGGAAGCGATTAGCGCCGAACGACTATTCTGCTGGCACAGGGCACTGTTCCCATACGGCCACAGCGGAATGTACAAAATCAGAGTCGGTGCATGGCGCGAAGGTAACGAACCGATGCAAGTGGTTTCTGGCGCAATGGGCAAACAAAAAGTCCACTACGAGGCTCCTCCAAGCAATAAGGTTGAGGGGATGATGGATCAGCTTTTGGAATGGATAAACGAACAACAAAGCACCATAGACCCACTTGTAAAGGCAGCCGTAGCGCATCTATGGTTCGTAACGATACACCCCTTCGACGACGGCAACGGCAGATTATGCCGCACACTAACAGAGATGCTGCTATCCAGAGCCGACGGAACACCGAAAAGATTCTATAGTCTGTCATCGGAAATCCTCAACAAACGCAATGGATATTACAATATCCTCGAAAAAACGCAAAAGGGAGGACTTGACATAACGGAATGGATAAAATGGTTTATCACCACCCTGCACAACGCATTGCAGCAGTCAATGGAGAAGACGGACCACGTGATACGCAAAACAAGATTCTGGGAAGAACACAGCGGCACATTGTTAAACGACAGGCAGAGAAAAGTCTTGAACATGCTTCTCGATGGATTCGAGGGCAAACTGAATTCATCCAAATGGTATAAGATAAACCACTGCTCACAAGACACGGCGAACAGGGATATCAAAGATTTGACAGAAAAAGGCATTCTGAAGAAAATGGAAGGCGGAGGACGAAGCACTTGCTATGAACTGTGTGATTTCTGAAGGTCTTCAATCGTGTAGGAGGTAAATGCTAATCATAAAAGGCATTTGCCTCCTATTTTCACATTTACCGACCTCCCACACCACCGTACGTGCGGTTCCGCATACGGCGGTTTCGTGCTTTCTCATCTTGCGATGTGTGGCAAGTTGTTTTCAGCTATCCCTATGAGTTGCGTCACTTCTATCCTATTGTCGGATTCCGTCCTATCGCCTTGGATAGAGAGTTCCTTTCAGATATCTGACGAGGTGTCTCACAAGGTAACATTCATTTACTGCACGATTCTGTCCTTCCCTATAGGCACACGTGCCTTGAGTACTATGACCATTGTTGATTTCTCACAACAAACTTTACTCCATAACTTTCGTATAAGCAACTAATTGCCATGTCCGTGAGACCTCTTCGGATAAGGACATTGTCTTTCCATCTTATACCTACTTCATTTACACCGACCGTTCCGAATAGCTATCGGGCTTTAGTTTGTTTTGCAACCTTACCCATAGTTATATGCCTTGTATGAAGTTTCTGTTAGTTAGGTCAGATGTTTGCCTCAGGCTTCTTTCAGATTTCACCTCACGATGAACACCCTTGCCCTTGGCTATGTAATTCCCGCTATTAGGGCTTACTCGGGACTTGCACCCGTTAGACAATGCTCGTGCCGAGCATACAAAAAACCTCGTCAAGCATAGTTTTTACTTGACGAGGAGATTATTAATTATTAATATAAAAAAAGTCTTATTTATATGCAGTGCCTACAACTTGAACACCTCCACCCCATGCTGCAGCTGTACTATTAGGGGAACCATGAATTAGCAATACTCCTGCTCCTAATTTTGCAGCTTTTCTTTTCAATTTGTTTATTGCTCCTTTGTATCCCATGCTACTACCAAGCACACCGCCCTTACTTGAAGTTGCTTTCAACTCAGAAACTCTTGTCAAGCCTTCAACATCTTCAGGAAGATAAGTCACGACTACTTGCTTCCAATCATCTTTACTTTTTATTGTTGGTATAGTTATACCTTGATTACATTCTTCCTTTCTTCCTGATGAAAATAGAATGTACTTAATTTCACGTTTACTTTTTTCATTTGTCAAAGTTTCATTCGGATACTGAAAAAATACAGAAGATTGACTATTTTGTAAAATTTTCACATTAAGTTCTTCACCATTTTTCAATACGATTTTGTCTTGCGCTGTTACAAAAGTTGAAAATAGACAACCAACAGCAATTAATGTTAATGTTTTTTTCATTGTGTTTAAAAATTTACGGGCATGAAAACGAAATGTACAATGTGGGTGTGAGTCTGAAAGAGGGGGAATGTCTGTAAATGAGGGAGTTACGTGTGGATTGGGAGGAGATGGGAGATAAAACGAAATGTGCAAAAGGTTGAAGTGGGTTGAATTTTGGTTTAATTCCGTTCAGTGGAGCGTTTAATTCGAGGCGAAGATTGAACGACGTGGGGTTGAATTTGGTTGAACTGAGGGCGACGAAAGGTGGCGAGGTGGCTGCTTTTCGTCGCTTTTTTCGTTTTGTGGGCTTTCCTGACGTGTGGGGCGGTAGATTGGAGGGCGGAGGAAAGAAAAGGCGCGAGAGGGGCTTAAAATGGGGTGTTGGGGCGTATGGAGAGCGACAGAGAGGTGCAGGATGGGTGTTTGGGCTGTACGTCGCCGCCCATGGGGCGTGTGGTGGGTGTTTGGCTGGGTGCAGCTCTACGGTGGCGCAGAATGGCGTTTAATGGACGTTTGAACAGTGTTTAATCGGTGGTTAAACGGCAGCCAGAAAGGCGGTGATTTGGTGCAGGGTGGCGGCAGCTTTTCCCTGCACTTTTCGTTTGTTTTTTGGTGTTGGGAGGACTATTGGGTGGACAGTTGGGAGGACATTCTGTTTGCGAATAACACCCCTAACTATCCTTTTATAGCTTCAAAAAGCGGCTTTTTGCGGAGAAAACACCCCTTTAATTACCATTTAACGCACGGGGCGAGAAATGGCGCAAACCCTTTATTTATCGGGGTTTGCGAGTGTTTAACGGGTGTTTAATGACGAAATGAGCCTCGTTTTTTTATTCAGCACGGATAACACCTATTACAATGGCTATCTGATAGATGCCACGGCGTGATATTTCAAAAGGTTTGTATTTCTCGTTCTCTGATACCAGTGTGATGCTCTCGTTGGTGGTTCCCTGCTCTACCTTTTTTATAAGTGCGCCTTGGTCGGTGTTGATGACATAGACCTTGCCCCACTGAAAGAATATATCTGTAAGCGAAAGCATTTTGCACGCCACCATATCGCCAGAATAATAGTGGGGTATCATGGAGTCGCCCCGCACGTGGATAAGAAAGTCGGCATTTCTGAACGCAGGCACGACGTAGCGGTCACATTCCTGCAAAAGCACGGTTTGTTCGCCTGCAAAATAGCCAGCCATTGCCTCTACTGGTATGAGTGGTATGCCCGTGCCGTCTTTGCTTGGTTCTGCCACCACGCCTGAACCTTTTAGCATATCACCTTTACCAGTAATAAGCCAATTTATATTTATTTCCGCAAGTGCGGAAACTTTCTCGACTACATCAAAAGACGGTTTTCCCTGTCTTTTACCTACTATATTATCAACTACAGACGGCGTTACACCTATAGCAGAAGCAAATGCGCTCTTATTACCATTGAATAAGGCGGTTATTATCTGGCTAAATCGTTCGTTAATGCTCATATCTCAAATTATTTCCTCAAATGCGTAAAATAAATGCGAAAATGTTTTGTATTTCCGCATTTGCGTATTATCTTTGCACCGTGTTAGTAATAACACAGCGGCCAAAGATAGTGAAAAAGGCCGAAAATCACGAATAATCACCATTAAAAGTTAATAAAGCAATGAACATTCAAGAATTTAAGGCTTTAACAGGACAAGAAGTTACGGAAAGCGAGTTTGCAGACATTACCAAGCTGTATATGGCTACTGGCAACATGAATAAGCAGACATTTTGCGGTTTATGGAAGAAAAACGACCTTTTCAGCATCGCACTGGAAATTGAGCGTAACTATTCGGCAAAAATAACCTTTGCAGAAAAGGTGCTCGCTAACAAGGAACAGGAGCTTGAAGACATGGCAGACCAACAGACAGCTGAGCGCGAGAACATGAGCCATGCAGCAGATGTGCTGCTGGCAGTGGATGAAGCCAACGACTGTGTGGACGCTTACGAGGCAGCCATTGAGCTGGTGACACGTCGCGAGGTGGTGGAGCGCAAGGTTCGGATGGGCTTGCGCCTGAGAGAGGAAGACAAAAAGTACATTTTAAAACAATTAAATAAATAAAAGATATGGAAGCAACAAGAAAACAGATTGAGATAACAAAGGAAGCGCGCAAGGAGATAAAGGCGGCTTTCAAGTGTTCGGACATGGCCATCTGGCGTGCATTGAGCTTTGCTCTGGACACGCCTCTGAGCCTGCGCATACGCAAGTTTGCCATGCAGAAGGGCGGCGTGCTGCTTTTGCTGACCCCTGCCATGGAGACCATCCACGACAAGGACGGATATATGCGCCAGTATTTTGAGAACGGTGCAATGCTGGAGGCCGACAAGCACACGGGCACGGTGCAGGTGTTTGACAAGGACGGCACGGTGCGCCGTGAGGTGAAGCACTGCACCATTGAGCAGCTGTACGTGGAACAGACATTTGCTGGAGGGCTTTAATATGGAGTATTACGGTAACACGCTATGTATAAGCCACACAGAGCTGACGGCTGGCATTATGACAAATGACAGTTTGTTGAAGCTTGCGCAACGCGGCAAGGTAGAGCGCGTTCGTCGTGGCTGCAATGGTACTCCTGCGCTGTTTGCCGTGGATAGTCTGCCATTAAAATACAAAACGGAAGTTTACAGACGCTACCCCGACTTGCAGGAAAAGGCCGAAAGCAAACCCTTTGTGGAGAGTGTGCAGCCCGACGGCGAGGCCATGCAGTTTTACGCCGACTATGTGTTGGCCGACGGCAGGCACCTGAGCAACGAGAAGCAGACAGAATATGCCAACAACTGCGCCATCATGAACGCTTTCAGAGAGTGTATAGAGCGGGCGAACAGCCACCGCATACGCCAGAGCAAAGCAAAAATAAAGCTGGGCGAGTTTTGGAAGAAAGCCGCTGCGGCACTTCCCCGAATATCGGACGCATGGCCGAACAGCCTGCCACAGAACGCGAGGCGACTGCACATGAAGTTCAACGAATACCAGAAGCAGGGTGCTGTGGTGTTCATCAGCAAGAAGTTCCAGAACACGAACGCCGCCAAGGTGGCCGACGTGCAGCAGGAGGCTGTACTTACACAGATGATAGCCCACCACAACAACCTTGACAATGTGATGATAGCCGAATATTACAACAAGGTGGCAGAAATGCAGGGCTGGGCAGCGATAACCGCCAGCACGGTGGGCGTGTGGAAAGAAAAACTCGACCTTGTGACGGCAGCGGGCAGACGCGGCGCAACGAATTTCAGAAATGAAAGGAGCATGCAGGTGAAGCGCAGAAGACCAAGCGCGGCGTTCCTTATGTGGACGCTGGACGGCTGGGACTGCGAGCTGCTCTACCAGACAGTAAAGGAGGACGCGCAAGGCCACCACGTGACGACGTACTCAAACCGTCTGTGTCTGGAAGTGGTGCTCGACCCCTGCTGCGACTACCCCATAGGCTACGCCATAGGCACGCACGAGACCCCTGCGCTGATAACTGAGGCACTGCGCAACGCCGCACAGCACAGCGCGGAGCTGGCAGGCCAGATGCTGAGGGCAAACCAGCTGCAATGCGACCACTACGGCATAAAGGCCATGACACCGCTGTATTTGGCCATGAGCGACAAACTGACCCCTGCGAGAGTGAAGAACGCGAAGGCCAAAGTGGTGGAACCTTATTTCGGCTATCTGAACAAAACGTATTGCAAGCGGTGCAACAACTGGAGCGGCTACGGCGTAACGACAGACCCCAAGCGACAGCCGAACAGCGAGGCTCTGAACATGCTGCGCCACACGTTCCCCGACGAGCAGGGCGTGAGGGCACAAATCCACGCCATGATTGCGGCAGAGCGACAGAAGAAACATGCGCAGATGATGCAGCTGCTGAGCAAACTGCCCGCAGAAAGACGGCTACCGCTGACGAAAGAGAACTATCTGCTTTACTTCGGCGACACGACGGGACAGACAAACGCCATTTGTGGCGGTGGGTTGCGCCCTACGCTGCTGGGACTGAAGCGAGAGTATGACACGTTCGACCTGACATTCAGGCAGCACGCTGGCGAGAAGTGGCGTGTGCTGTATGACCCCAACGACTTGGGCGAGGTGTTGGCAATAAATGAGGACGGAACGCTGCGCTATATGCTTACAGAAAAGTATGTGCAGCCTATGGCTTTGGCCGACCGCACGGCAGGCGACGCACTGGAGCTGCAAAAGGTGCATGACTTCAACGACCGACTGGAAGAACACGTGACGGACAGACTGGCCGAAACATTCCACACGACTGAGGAGCTGATAAAGGACAACCCACGGCTGGGCAACGTGCTGAACCGCTTTTGCCTTTGCGACAGCAGAGGGCAGCACAAACTGCCAAGAGAGCGCAAGCGGCTGGGCATAGAGGACGCAAAGGCGGTGGAAGTGACGGCACCCACACCTGCCCCTACACCGAAGCAGGAGGAAGTGAACGACTACTCCATTTTCTAAACATCAAGTAAATAACGAATAAAAAGCATACAACATGACAAAAGACGAAAAGGTACAGATAGCAGAACGCCTTAAAAGTTACTGCGCACAGAAAGGCAGCCAGAACAAAGCCGCAAAGAGCATGGGCATCAGCTCTGCCACGCTGAGCAAGGTGCTGAACAATGACTGGGACACAATAAGCGACGACATGTGGCGCAGCATCGCGGCACAGACAGGGCACGACGGCACGGCATGGGTAACGGTGGCGACCAGAGGCTTTGAGCGTATGGGCTTCATACTGGAGAGCGCGAAGAACGAGAGCCTCGCCATGGCCGTGACAGGTGAGGCAGGCTGCGGCAAGACAGAGGCCATAAAGCAGTACACAGCACAGCATCCCGCCACTTATCACCTCTGCTGCTCAGAGTACTGGAACAGGCGCACGTTTATCGCCAAGCTGCTGCGTGCGTTGGGCAAGGACATGGCAGGAACGGTGAGCGAGCAAATGGATGCCATCGTGGAAGAACTGCAAACGGTGGAAAAGCCGCTTGTGGTGCTGGACGAGGCCGACAAGCTGAGCGACCAAGTGCTCTATTTTTTCATATCGCTGTACAACCAGCTGGAAGGACAGTGCGGTCTGGTGCTTTGCGCCACCAACTTTCTGGAAAAGCGCATAACACGCGGCGTAAGGTTCAACCGCAGGGGCTACCAAGAGATTTACAGCCGCATAGGCAGAAAGTTCGTGAAGCTGCAAGTGGTGAACGACGAGGACATCGCGGCTGTGTGCAGAGCCAACGGCGTGACCAGTGCGGCAGACATCGGCACAATCATCAAGGACTCGGACAACGACCTGCGCCGCGTGAAACGTGCGTGCTGGACAATCAAGAAAGGGGGCAGGGTATGAACGGCGAGGAGACAGGCTGGAACAAACCGCAGCGCGTGACCATAGGACTGCCCTCAAAGATAGTACCCCGCATCATGGACGAATGGCTGTACAGGGACGCGCCCGTAGCCATGACCGTGAGGCGAGCGAAGACAAAAGGGCTTACATTGCTGATAATGGAACTTGGCAAGGAAGACGCAAAAGGCATGATATTCGCGAGCTGGTGCATCCAGCAGACTGGCGGTACTGCCAAAGTGGACATAAAACCGTTATAACGACATGGCAAGGGCGATAAGTAACAAGAATGTTTTGCAGGCAAAATTCGACGTGGCCGACTTCGACGGTGCGTTTCTCGCCAGCTTCGGACGGCCAGAGCTTCGCGGCGAATGGCTGATATACGGCGGCAGCGGTTGCGGAAAGACCACGTTTGTGATGCAGCTTTGCAAATACCTGACGCGCTTTCGCCGAGTGGCATACAACTCGCTGGAGCAGGGTCTTTCACTCTCTCTGCAAAAGGCATGGGAGCGCGTGGGCATGGAAGAAGTGGGCACACGTATCATCCTGCTGGACAAAGAGAGCCTGAAAGACCTGACGGCGAGGCTGAGGAAGAAGCAAAGCCCCGACATCATCGTAATAGACAGTGTGCATTACTGGCTGGGGTTCAAAATGAGCGACTACATGAAGTTACGCCAGCAGTTCCCCGACAAGCTGTTCATCTTCATAGCCCACGAGCGCAAGGGCGAACCGAAAGGCAGCCTCGCACAGAACCTGCGCTATGATGCAGATATAAAAATAAGAGTGGAGGGCTACAAGGCGTTTACCACCACCCGCTATGAGGTGGCAGAGAAAAAGGAGGGCGGCGCGGACTTCATCATCTGGGAGCAAGGCGCGGCAGAATACTGGGCAAATATAACAAACAAATAAAGCTATGGCAAAAGAGAACAAGACAATGGACGAAATACACAGAGGGCTGCTCAAGAAATACCACACCCTCTGCACTGTGCTCGGACTGAGCGCAGAGGAAAAGTCCGCCATTGCAGAGAGCTACGGTGTGGAAAGCAGCAGGGACATAGACACACACGACCTTGTGAACATCTGCGCGAAGCTCTCGGCACAGGCCAACGAGAAGCAGGGAACGGGCGACATGGACAAACTGCGCAAGCGCGTTATGGCCGCCGTGGGCAGCTACCTGAGAAAGACAGGACGCAAGAGCAACGCCACGGTGATAAAGGCGATAGCGTGCAGAGCGACAGGTCACACGGACTTCAACAAGATACCGCGCGAAAGGCTGCGCAACCTCATAGGGCTGTTTAACAACAAGGTGAAAGACAGCGAGGCGGTGGACATCATCGTGGCAGAACAGGATACGGCTGTGGTGGATATGGGCTGTGTGTTCGGTTTTTCGCCGCAGGGCGAGGCATAAGGAAACATATATAACGAACTTAAAAAAACAAGGTTTATGTGGTTAAAGGAAAGTAACAGAATGAAGCACTTCGCTTATGCGATACCGTGCGGCTTTGTAGGCACGGAGCTGTTTGTGCTGGGTTTGGCCATCGGCATGGAGTTCAAGGACAAAACGTACGGCGGGCAGTTTGACTGGCTGGACATCGCCGCCACGTTGTTGGGTGGCATCGTCGGGCAGCTGCTTCAAGTGGGGTTAATCATGGCATTGTATAACATCTAAACGACAAGACAGGATGAAAAAGTATTTTAAGTGTTTGGGCATTGCGCTGGTGTATGCGCCGTTTGCCATTACTGGCATTATCATCATAGCTGTGGGCATGGTCTGCAAGGCAGTGGGTTATGCGCTGCTCGGCGACTTTGAGCATGCTACGGACGAAATAAAGCAAGTGAAACTGCTATGAGCAAGGAGCTGGAGAAAGCCCAACACGCCATCCGTGAGCTGACCGTGGAAATGAGCGGTACGGAATACGAGGAGTTTATGCGGCAGCTGGCGGAATGGGCGGACTATCAGGCAGAGGTTGCCAACTGGCATGAAAGTGACGAATAAACAGCATTTATTAACATGAATGTCGGCTGCACTCGGCAAAGCTCAAATAAATTTGGCTTTGCGCTCGTTTGCACGACATTTAATAACCCATTAAACAGTATTTAGAACAATGGAAAACGAAAAGAAAGTAAAGGTCGAAATGACCGCAGAACAGGCCGAAGCGTTTGCCGCTTTTCAGGCCAAGCAGAAGAAAGAGGCAGAAGCCGCACAGCGCAAGGCTGACCGCGAGACTTATGCCAAAATGGTGGACGAGGAGGTGGCGGCAGCCATACCTGAGCTGCGCCGTCTGAGCGACAACATCAAGGTGGTAAAATCCAAGGTGTACCAGAACTTTGCGCAGGTGCTCGACATCAAGAGCAACGTGCTGGGCATAACCAAGGACACACAGCGCACACACACCTTCACCCATTCGGACGGCAACATGCGCCTGACATTGGGTTACAACTGCATAGACGGCTACCGCGACACGGTGGAGGACGGCATCGCCATGGTGAAGCAGTATATCGAAAGCCTCGCCACAGACGAGAAGACAAAGAGCCTCGTGTCCGCCATCATGCGCCTGCTGAGCCGTGACGGTATGGGCAACCTTAAAGCCAGCCGCGTGCTGCAACTTCGGAAAATGGCAGAGGAGAGCAACGACGACAAGTTCATGGAGGGTGTTAAAATCATCGAGGAGGCATACCAGCCCACCATGACACGCCAGTTCATCCGTGCTGAATACAAAGACAAGAAGGGACAGTGGCACATTATACCGCTGAGCGTGACAGACGCGGACACCGACGGTCAGGAAGAGGAAGAGGCAGAAGTAAAAAAATAAGCGTGCTACCTATGCATTCCCGAAAGAAGACAAAAGCAACACGCCCCGAATTTGTTAATAAAGCGTCGGCAAAGGTAACAAATTGTTTCGGGCAATGCAAAGAAAACACCACAAATCAACACTTGAGCGCATCAGAAAAGTGCGTGCGATAGTTGACCGCTACTATGAAGCAGGCAACAACAGCAAATGTTACAAGGCGGTGTGGCAGCGATATGTGTGCCCGTTGTACCCTATGAGTTACCGCACGTTCCTCAGTTATCTGGACATACCGACACCGCCGCCCCCGCCACCCACTGCACTGGAGCAGTCGCTCTTTGAATTTTGGGACGATATGCCAGTGTACGGCAAATGACACAAAAGGCTGCACCGCCAGAAATGGGGTGCAGCCTTTCGTGTGTCTATACGCGGTCTATAATCTCCATGGTTGAAAGCATGACGCTTTGCTGCGGACGCTCTGCTGTGGCATCCACGGCGCGGGTTTGCCATCGCTCTATGTTCTCCATCAGTTCGCTGTGGTTGTGGTTTGTCGCGCTGGCGGTGAGTTGAAAGGCAGTGAAGCCAGTGCCGCTCAGTCCCTGCATGGCAGCGTTCACGCGGTCGATAAGGTCGAAGTACTGAAGGGATGTGTCAATGCGCTTGTCGGCTGCGCCAGCGGTGTAAGCCTGCCAGCGTGTGACAATATGGAGGCGCACGGGAATGTCGGTCTCTCTCTGCCATCGCGAGAGCTGGCGCACCTCGTATGGCTCGAACTCAATAAAGACGGCAGGGAGCGGCCACGGTACGGAGGTGGCGACTTCGACCACATGTTCGTTCCACAGGTCTATGAACTTGATGTCGGGGCAACGCTCGGCGATACGCTGGGCGATAGCCTTAAAAATCTGTTTTCTCATTTTCTTTTTCTTATGAATTGTGTAAGTGACATGCTGAACTGCTGAAGGTTGTCGTCTATCACGTTTTTAATGAGCTGCTGCGTTTCTTTACCGTCGCCTATGAACTGACGCTGCGGCATGTTAAAACGGCGTTTATGGGCGCGAACCTTATAGCGTTTTCCTTTCTTGCTTGTGCGGTAATGCGTCCTAACCGTGAGCGTGCCTTTGCCGCCCTCGTTATGGATCGTTGTGTAGGGCAGCGAAGAAGAAAAGCGCACGCCATGGCCGACGACCTCGCTTTTGATGCTTCGCCGCATCGCACCCGTGACCACAAGGAGAGAGCCAAGAGCTTTCGGGTCTTTGCGCGGCTTCCATGCGTCGGTAAAAAAGGCTTTGCGCTGGAAGTTCTTGTCGAACTCGTCGGCAAGTTCCACACGCATATCCTTTAGAATGTTGGCTTCAAGCTGTTTGCCGTCTGGAATATTTGGCATATTGTTGAAATTATTGTTAATAACTTATTGAACTATGAGTAAAAGAACGTATCTTTGTGGCATGAAGCATATAATACCACAAGCAGTTAAACAGGAGGCCGCTTATCTTAGTAAGATATACGGCGAACACATCAGCTATTTGGGTACAGAAAACGGTGCGGAATATTATAAATTTGATTTTCCCGAAGATGCCAACACAGGCTTTCCGTTTGTTTACCAATACGCTGACGGGGTTGTTATGACCTTTAATGACTTCAGAGCTTTGGACATTATCGACCTATTTGTCAAAGAGTGACAGGTATTTTTTATCGAATATTTTGTTGTCGACTCTCAGTATTCCTCGTTTGTAATACGGTTTTGTAGCACCTTTTTTGCAAAGTTCGTCTATACTTCTTCTTGCCCCCTGTTTGGCATCATAAGCCTGCGGCTCAATATATGCCAGCGTGCCATCGACAAAACGCTGCAAAATGGTGGCGTGACCGCCACCGCCTCGCCATCCTATAGTAAGAACATACACTCCCTCTTCCTTGCAACACTCGTCGAAATATTCCCTATAACGCTTTTCTGTCATTGTTTTATATTTTTTGTTATTCATCCAGTCAAGCGTAAGAGTAGGCACTGCCTCTGAACCATCGGCATTTTTCCACATTTCAAAGCTTTTGTTATATGCCACTTGGTCGTTAAGAGAACCTGAGCCGTCAACCCTGCCTTTAGCCTTTAAGTCAAAGCCCATAAGTCGAAGTGCATAAGTAGGCGCACAAGTGGCGCAGTTTATGCTATATTGTTCATCTGAGGGCTTATATTTAGGGTTTAGTATAAAACGCTCGCCAGTTTTTCGGTCGTAATAATTGCCCTTTGGGTCTGGCAGGAACTTTTCGACGTGTTTTGGATTTGTGCTCTGCTGGTCGGCTTTTTCCACAGGCATAGGCTTTCCCAACTTTACGCCCAAATCTTCGGCCATTTCGTAGTTATTCAGAGCCTTTGCGTCTTTTTCTGCATCCGTCAAGTTATCAGGCAGCTGTGCGCGAAGTTCCGCCACACGTTTGGCCTTTTGCTCTTCCTCGCTCATTTGCTTAATGACTTTCTTTGCCTTTGCTGGTGCCTTATAATAAGGGTGCTTGGGTGGAAAGAGTGCCATTTCAGTGCCAGCGTTGTAGCGGAACATCTGTTGTTTGAGCGTTTCGGTGGCCTCGTCGCCTAACTTCATGGCCTCTTTCGGGTCGGAAGGCTGGTATTTGGAGCGGCGCACCTGCACCGCCTGACAACGGCAGCCCCAACCGTTAGGCGGGTAATATTTAGACCAGAACGGGTCGTCGGCAGGGAGCGTAATGCCGTCGAGAGCCGCATGGTCTGGACGTACACGGGAGTCCTGCGCCGTGCGGTACTGGAGGAAATAGCGGTCGGTGTCCTGTTTCAGGTCGTTCCACTTAACTGCCATGAGGGAAGAGCCAAGGGCGTGCTTATACTCAGCATTAAGCCAGTTCACATTATAGTTCTTGTTAATCTGCTGCACGTCTTTACGGAAGTCGTCGAAAGGCTTCACGTTCCCCTGGTCGTCGAGCATGGAAAGCCCAACCTCGCGGAGCGCGTGGAAAGTTTTCAAGCCAGAGAAGATGAAACCGTTGTTTTCAAGCGCATAGCGCAGCGTTTCGGGGACTTCATGCGGCACGGCAGCATCGACGGCACGGTTAATTATCCGCGTCGTCTCGTCAATGACTTTTCGGGCGCGTGGGTCGGTGAGCTGCGAGACATCAAAGCCGCCAGCGTCATATACCATTTGTGCGGCATCGTCGAAAAGAGCCGCATCGAACACGGGAGCCTCGCCGCCCTCGCCGTGTGCCAGCGTGAGGGCATCGTCCTCGTAGAGCTGGAGCAGTGCAGAGTGAAACGCCCCGTAAGAGCTGCGCAGGTCTGCGGCCTGCGCGGGGCTTATCTGAAAAAACTGTCTGGCTGCGTCTTTGCCTGACGCACGCCCGTGATACCCACATTGTATTTGTCGATGAAATACTGCGGGTCTATCTCGTAGTATTCCAGCAGGAGGCGTTCTATTTCCCTTTGCTCGGCAGGCGAGAAACTGGCTGCATCGTCCCACTCAAAGCGTAAGCCGCCCACGGGGAAACCGTGCATGAGCATGAACGGCATCAGCTTGTCGTTAATGTTGTATGCCAGCATGGTCTTGTCGTCTTCCACCACATTCTCGAAGACTTCGAGGTGAGTTTCAGACTGAGAAAGGCTACTGCCACTGTCTATGGTCATGGTCTGGTTGAGGATACCCTTAGACATTTCGGAGTTACAGCGGTCAATGCGTCGGTCGAAGACGTTGTAGGCATCACCGCGGCTTGTTTCCTTTATCTCTATATCCGTGCCGTCTGGGAACAGTCCCCAAAAGGCAGACCCCATGTTTTCCAGCGCATTCTCGATTTTCGCACGTTCTTTGTCGTCGGTCGTAGTGGCTTTGGCTATACGCATGGGCGCACCGAATATTTCGCCGAACATGTCCCAAAAGCCAAGCATATTGCGTTTGCTGATACACTGGGGCGAGCATGAAAGGAGGAGACCAAGGTCGGTTTTGCCGCCTGCTTCCAGACACCACTGTGAGAACTCGCCCTCTCGGTATGGAATGCCACAGTGCCAGTCTTCGCCTACTGTTTTGAGCAGCACGCCATGCTCAGGGCATACGTGTTTGCGCGGCACAAGCTCCACGCCGTCGAACTTCATGCCGTCGGAAGTCTTGACCACATCGCCGAACTGTATAAGCGAGTGTCCCCAATAGCGTGAAAAGAGGACGTGCGTACAATAGTCGTCGAACCATTCCTTGCGGAGCAGGTCGGTGGCCTTTTCGTCTTCTTTGCCGTCTTTTCCCACAAGTCGGTACTTGTTGCGCTTGACCATTCCCACACGCTGCGAAATACAGCCCTGTAGGTGCAGGTCAATTAGGTTGTCCGTGTAAATGTCGTAGAGCAGGGCGCGCTGCGGGTTATCTACATTTATGGCCATCTGCCATGCCTGCCTCCACATGCCCACATCCTTTTTCGTGAGCGTGTCGGTCTGCTGCAAGAGCTGCGCAGTAAGGCGCAAGCCCTGCTTTGAGCGTGTGAACTTTGCGAGCCGCTGCATGTCGTAGCGTGAATATATCTGCTCGCCCGTTACGGCGGCATAGGCCGTTTTAATTCTGCTTAAAAAATCCATTGCTTTAATGCTGTTAAATAAAGTGTTCAACGCCGTTTAGTGACGATAAAAAAATAACTTGGTACATTTTTGTGTCCTCACTCTGAAGCAATACATGGTTAAAGGATGGAAGTTTAAACTCCTCTGGAACGATGCCGTCAGGTGCAAATCCGCTTAGCATTTTGTACCAAGTTATTTTTTAGCTATTACTTAATGAGCCTTTGAAAGCCCATTAAACGGCGTTTAATCTGTTTACCAAGTAGGACGCGTCTTCTTCTGGCTTCCCCATTTTACAGGGTTGTTAGCGTCTGTGTCGCCGTCAATGCCCATATAGGTAGGGAAGTCGGGCGAGGCTTTCGACGCTTGCACGTCACGCAGCCACTTTATACTCTCGTTATACAGGCTTTCGCGCCGCTCTATGCCCATATTCTGCGGCAGACGGTGAACCATTAGCCACAGGGCTATATTGACACAGCACTGCACCAGCTGCGGGTTGCGGTCTGCGCCAGTCTGACGGAACGCCCGCGCCATATCGTAACGGTGGCGCGTGTAGCTGCTTATCTGTTCCTGTGCCGCACGCTCGGCGGTCAGTCTGAGGTCGGTGTTGGCCTGCAACGTCTCAAACTCGAAATCATCGCACACCGCCTTGTAATCATCATCGTTTAGAAACATTGCGCTTACGGAAAGAAAAAGAACAGCGGCGGCACTTGTCCAATGGCTGCGGCACAGCCTCGAACATGGCAACCTTTCGTGCCGTCTCTGCGGTGAAACCCTTTGAAAAACGGTGCTGGCGTATCAGCTTTTTAACACCCTGCATGGAAACGACACGCGGACGTCCGTTCCATACAAGTACCAAGAATTTGCGGCGGTGCAGGTTTGCACTGCGCTGAGCCTTACGAATGGCTCGACGTGCGCGGAGGTCAAAGACCACGGCGCGGATAAAATGCTTTACTCTATTCATTACCATGTTATATTTTTAGCCGACCGACGTTTGCCGAAAGACGGCGTGAAACTTGAAATGCTTGAATGTTTTTGCAGCAGATAGATAGCCCCCTCGTCTGCGTCGGGCGCATCATCGTGGCCGCGCATACCTTTCTGGAAGGCCAGCGTGAAATCAACGGCACGCACCATGTCGGGGTCGTCCTTTTGGCTCTCGTCGTAAAAGACGAAGCCACGCTCCCACAGAGGGGCGACGCTCTCGATACGCTGGAACTTGTCGGGCTTCTTTCGCTTGTCTGGAATAATGGGCAGCTGGTAGCCTCGTAACATTCCTTCTGTGGCGAAGTCTTCGAGCTGTTTGTCCTGCATGAAGTTTGCCTCCATATAGAACTTTACGGCAATGCCTGTCTGCTGCGCCCACTCGTAGAGGTCATAGCACCAGCGTACCATTTCGGCAATGGTGGCCTGACGCACGAAAGCCCGCAAGTGCCAGAGGCGTGTCGCTTTGTCCTTAGCCCACAGCTTTGCGGCTTTGTAGTCGTTTTTTGTGCTTGACTTCCACGAGGGGTCGATATACAGCACAATTTCCGTGAAGTCGCGCCACGCTGGCCGCTTTGCCCACTTTATCCAGTCCTGACGGAAGACGGCACCCTCGACAATCGGGTTGTTCATGTACTCTTTCTGAAAGGAGCGGTAGCCCTCGAAATCCTCAATGGCCTGCACCTCTTCGCGTGTCCACTTCGCCGCCCATGACACGCGCCCCTCCCTGTCCAGAATATCGACCTGCGAGACCTTAACGGACTTAATGGCACATATATTCGCCAGTACGGAGTTTTTTGCTATGAGGTTGCCCACCATGATGAAGCGGCCACGGCCACCATCCAGAGCACCGAAAAGAGCTTCTTTAACCCAATCCGTGAGGCGTGACACACGGGCAGGGTTTTCGCAAAGCTCGTCATCGTCCAAGTCGTCAATGACAATGTAGTCAGGACGGTGGGAGTGATAACGAAGACCACGGGGCGACTGTCCACGACCACGGGCGAAAAAGGCTGTACCGTCTTTTGTGACAAAAGAACCCTCCTCCCATGTGCCGTTGTTGTACTGTTCGCCGAAATCGGCGGCATACCGCTTGTTGTATTGTAATTCCGCCTGCAAGTCGGCCAGCAGCGTATTTGCGTTGTCCTGAGACTTTCCCACCAAGACCATGACCCAAAACTGGCGAAGCTCTGCACCGCCGTAAATCTGCGCCTTTAGCCACATGGGGATGAAAATGTCCAAATGCGTGGATTTTGCCGCGCCTCTATGCCATTTGAAAACCGCCTTTGCATTTCGGTCTGAAATTATTTGCTTTGCCGCTTTGAGGTGGAAGGGGGCGCAGGGCGTTTGTCTGCCCGTCTGTGGGTTGGTGGTGTAGTGCGGGAAGTAATAGTCGACAAACGCGCCATAATCTGAAAGCAGGCGTTTAATGCGCTGTTTCTTCTGCGCGTCCGTCTCGTGTGCATCCACGGTGGTGGCTTCCTGCACTGTCTCGCAATGCGCCTTCCACTGCTGTAACGCCTCTTTCGGCGTAAGTTTGTCGTAATTTGGCATGGCTACTTAATTAGTTTGTTCTGCATGAGGTAGTTTATATATTGGTTGTGGTACTTGTTTATTGTCTTCAACAGTTCGGGCGTAATGTCCTCGTCGTACTGTGCCTGATATTGCAGCCATTTACCGAAAGCCATAAACACCTCGATAACATCCACGATGCTGGTGTGCTTGTCGAGCTTTTCTATTGTAGCGGCGAACTTTGCCAGCTTGTCGCCCAAGCCGTTGGCCGCGTCTGGGTCTTCGCTGGTATTTACCGCCTCTATCATCTTGTCGACCGTGCGCAGCAGCTTATTAACAAGTTCGGGGCGTGTGATATTCTGCGCGGCGCGTTGTTCTGACCAGTTGCCAGTATTTACCCACTTTGTGACGGTCTGAGGCGAGACCCCCGCCTTTTCGGCAATGGTCTTCTGCTGTTCGCCCTGCATGTAGAGGAGTCGGGCGTAGTCCTTCTTGTCCTCAAGTTCTTTCTTTGTGCTCATTCATAAGTTTATTGCTTTTAGCGTGATACATAAAACGAAACGCCGACACACCGCCAAAGAGGTGGTTATCGGCGTAATACGAGTGCAAAAGTCCCCATTTTCGGGCTGAAATGAAAAAAGAGTGTCAAACTTCGACACTCTTTTTGTGGCGGCGGACAGATTTTGCGACTTTTGCCAGCGTGTTACATCGCGGTGTAGAGCAATGGTAGCTCGTTGGGTTCATTCCCCAAAGGTTGCAGGTTCGAGTCCTGCCACCGCAACACCATAGGATTAGTTTTTGTCATATAGTAGATTTTTAAGGTTATTGGATTGATTTTTTTCAGGAGTACGAATTTCAAAGGCGGCCAGCTGTGAAGTCCGCCGCCTTATTTAAGTAGAACAAAGCAAAACAAATATACAATGCCAAAAGAAGTAGTAATAAGCACCAGCGGGCTGAACAGCTACGGCAGCCGTGTAATGACGGCAGGGCTGGACACCTCGCAATATTGCAGAAACCCCGTTCTGCTGTGGATGCACCGCCGTGGCGGTGACAACATGCCCATCGGCAGAATGGAAAACCTGCGTGTGGACGGCGACCGCCTGATAGGCACACCGAAGTTTGACGAAAAAGACGAGTTCGCCAAGAAAATAGCGACAAAATGGGAAGACGGCTATCTGAACATGTGTTCGGCAGGCATCGAAATACTGGAGTACAGCACCGACCCGTCCATGCTCGTGCAAGGTCAGACACGCGCCACCGCCACCGCCTCAAAACTTGTGGAGGTCAGCATCGTGGACATAGGCGCAAACGATGAAGCCCTGAAACTCTACGGCGGCGGCAAACTGCTGGAACTGGCGGCAGGTCAGGACTGCGACCTTTTGCCGCTGGTGAAGCTCTCAAAACCAGAAGAAACGCCAAGGCCAGAGGCTGCGGCACAGTCAAACGAAAATACAAACAGTAAAAACATGAAGAAAGAAACATTTTTGCTCCTCGGCTTGGCTGAGACCGCAACGGAGGAGCAGGTACACGCCGCTGTTACGGCGTTGAAGTCAAAGGCCGACAATGCGGAAACGCTCACCCTCGCCGCCATCATGGCACAGGTGGACGCAGCAATTACCGAAAGACGCATTACAGCCGACCGCAAGGAGTTCTTTATCAATCTGGGCAAGACATCAGGCGCGGACGCTCTACGCCAGACGCTTGAGCTTATGCAGCCCGCGCGCAAGCCTACCGACGTGATAGACACCACCAAGGACGCGCCACAAGGCCAGCCTGAGCAGGCGACCTTTGCCAAGCTCTCGGAGGTGCCAGCCGACAAAGTGAGCAAGCTGCGCAAGGACAACCCAAACGAGTATATGCGCCTTTACAAGGCAGAGTACGGCATCGACTGCCCGAAACTGGAAGACTGAAAGGTGCAGTAAACAGCATTAAACACCATATTAAACAGCAAATAAACAAGCAAATGAAGTTCAAGACATTACAATTCCTTACAGTAGCAACCACCGTGTTGGTGGCCTTACTGGTTAATGCAGCCGTAGGCGCGGCCATCGCCGCAATATTCGGCTTCTCGGCATGGAAGGGCGCAGTGGTAGCCAACCTTGTGGCTATTTTCCTGCTTCCCCATCTTCCCAAGAACGTGGCACGCGCTGGCGTGCTGACAGAGGTGTGGACAGGCGAAATGATTAAGGCATTCCGCACGCCACCCACAGCGGTAGACTGGTATGACCGTGTACGCTCATACGACCAGTATGTGAACAATGACGTTATCCACTTTACGGAAATCGGCGGTGACCCTACTGTGCTGGTCAATAACAAGACCTACCCGCTCAACATCACCAAACTGGACGATGCAGACAAGCCCGTGAGCCTCGACCGTTTCGACACAGAGGCCACCCCCGTGACCGACGACGAGCTTCATGCCGTAAGTTACGACAAAATGGGCAGTGTGCTGGAGCGTCACCGTGAAGCCTTAAAGGAGACTACATGGGAAAAGGCCATCCACGCCTATGCACCTGACGGCAACAAGGAAAAGAAAACCCCTGTTATCACCACCACGGGCGACGCTGTGAATGGCAGAAAGAAGTTCACTGTAGCCGACCTCATCGAACTGAAACGCCAGTGTGACAATATGAAAATGCCACAGGACGGTCGTGTTCTCGTGCTTTGCCCCGACCACAGTAATGACTTGCTGGAGACCTCGAAGAACTACGCGGAGCACTACAACATCAACGACACGGAGGGTAAAATCACCCGTTTGTACGGCTTCGACATCTACGAGTACAACAAATGCCCTTACTACAATGCCACCACGCTGAACAAAATCGCATTTGGCAAGGCACCAGCAGCCACGGACATGCAGGCATCGGTTGCTTTCCGTGTAAACAACATGATGAAAGCAAACGGCTCGGTGCAGTTCTATCATCAGGACGCGGCGAACGACCCGCTCTACCACCGCAACCTCGTAAACTTCCGCAAATGGAATATCGCCCTGCCACTCAAAGGCGACTGCACCCGTGCAGCCGTGGTGAGTGCAAAGGCATCCTGACAATAAATCCCCGCTAACTGAATGGCACAGAAACAGAAGTATTTAGTCATTCACTGCACAGCCACAAAGGCAGGCCGTGAGGTGACGGCAGCGGAAATACGCCGCTGGCACACCTCGCCGCCGCCTGTGGGTCGCGGGTGGAAACAGGTAGGATATACCGACCTTTTCCATTTGGACGGCAGTGTGGAGCGGCTCGTGGCCAACAACGAGGACGAGTGGGTGGACAGCTGGGAGATAACCAACGGGGCGGCAGGCTTCAACTCGGTAAGCCGACACATTGTGTATGCTGGAGGCTGTGCAGCCGACGGCAAGACCCCGCAGGACACCCGCACAGAGGCACAGAAAGCGGCCTTGAAGCGTTATGTCCTGGACTTCCACGAGAAGCACCCCGAAGTATTGATCGTCGGACACCATCAACTAAACAAGGGCAAGGCGTGTCCGTCATTCGACGTGGCAGCATGGCTCAAAGAGATAGGAATAAAACAATAAAAATGAATGAGCAGCGAAATAATAACCCTCATCGTGTCTTCACTGACGGCAACCATTAGCGCACCGCTGGGCGCATGGCTCGGCGCAAAGCTGCAAAGCCAGAAGTACAAGACGGAAATCGACAGCCTGCGGGCGGAGGTACAGAAAAAACTCGCTGGCGTGAAAGACAGTGAACTGGAGAACGTGCGCAAAGCAAACGACATTTTGGTCGAGGGTATTGTAACGCCGCTTAAAAAAGAAATAAACAGTTTACGCCGTGACGTTGACAAGTTCAGAAAAGCGGTTGAGAAAATCCCTTCTTGCGCTCATGCTGATAACTGCCCCGTTTCTCGCCAGCTGCAAAAGCTCGAAGAGCGCGACAACGGAACAGAGAGCGACAACGCAGGAAAATAACGACTACCAGCAGCGGCTCGACAGCATGGTGAGGGTGGAGATAAGCAAGAGGCTTACCACCCTGCACGAGCAGAACAGCCAGAGCGAAACGGACGTTATAATTTTCGACACATCGCAACCGCCCGACAGCCAGACAGGACTGCCACCCGTGAAAGCCAAGGTAAAGCACAGAAAGAACGTGCAGAGCAAGGACAGTACTGCGGAACAAAGCCAGCAGCGCACCGATACCGAAGTGGAGCGGCAGACCACTGACAAGGGCACCAAGGCCACCACAAGCGACAGCAAGACAAAAGAGACAGTAAAGCCCGCACACACGATATTCACTTCATGGAAATGCGGGCTACTGTGCGTCCTGCTTGTCACAAGCGCAGCCGTGGGCATCATCAAATATAAACGAAACAAAAGTAAATAACAATGGCAACAAGTTTAACAATCGTGCGCCAGAATGGCAACGTGCCGAAGTCACAAAACGGCCAAGACCATGTGAGCGGATTTGTGGCCTATCTGCTGGAAGCCGACATTCCCGCCGCTTTCAAGGCGGAGCCAGTGCAAGCCGTCAGCACCATAGACAAGGCCGAATAACTGGGCATTACAGCAGACGCAACGGCATGGAGCGTGAAGATGCTGCACTACCAGCTCGAAGAGGTGTTCCGCATAAATCCAAGCATCACGCTTTACGTGGGTCTGTTCTCAAAACCAGAGAGCATGACATTTCAGGAGCTAAAAACGGTGCAGAACTATGCGGAGGGAGCCATCCGACAAATGGCCATCTGGAACGGTGACACCGCACCGACAGCTGACAATATCGTGAAGCTGGAGTCTGTGGCCGACAGTCTCGATACGGAGAATGCACCGCTCTCGACGCTTTACGCGCCACTGGTGAGCAACTACAAGAACCTGCCAAGCAACCTCGCAACAAACAACCCGCGTGTAAGCGTGGTTATCGCTCAGGCAGGCAGTGGCACGGGCGCGGAACTCTACAAGAGCAAGGACAACAAGACCAAGGCCACCGTGTCGGCCATCGGCGTGGCACTCGGCACACTCTCGAAGGCAGCCGTACACCAGTGTATCGCATGGGTCAAGAACTTTCCGTCTGGTATCAGTATGCCAGCACTCGGAGACGGCACGCTGGTACGCACCATAGACAAGGGCGAGCTGGAGAAGCTCGACGCAAACCGCTATCTGTTCCTTAACAACGTGGTGGGCGTGGCTGGCAGTTACTGGAATGACAGTCACACCATGGACAGCCCCACCAGCGACTATGCCGCCATCGAAAGCGTGCGCACCATGGACAAGGCCGTGCGCGGCATCCGCACCTACCTGACCCCCGAACTGGGCGGCAACGTGTATATCGACCCTGACACGGGCAAGCTGCAAAGTTACACCGTAAGCCACCTTGAAACAACGGCCAACATACCGCTGGAGGAAATGGAAAAGGCAGGCGAGCTGAGCGGCTACAAAGCAGAGATAGACGCGGAGCAGGACGTGCTGAGCACAAGCACCATCGAGGTGACTATCAAGAACGTGCCTGTGGGTGTGGTGAGAAAGTTCAAAGTAAAAATCGGTTTTGTGAAATCACTTGAATAATGAAAGTACAGATACAGAACGGTATGCCGTATGTAAACGGCGAGTTGGTGGGCTGGGCTGACATCGTGGTGACAATCGCAGGCGTGCCAATTACGGGCATTACAGGCGTGGAGTACAACGACGAGCAGCAGGTTGACCCGAAATATGGTGCAGGCCGTTACCCCGTTGGCTACGGCAAGGGACGCATCACCTGCACGGGAAAAATAACGCTCTACCACGAGGAGGTCGTGGCCATACAGCGACAAGCCCCAAGCGGCAGGTTGCAGGACATCGCCCCCTTTAACATTACGGTGAGCTATCTGCCTGCACAAGGTCTGCCCGTTATAGACAAGCTGCGCAACTGCCTTTTCAAGAAGAACGGGCGCGGCTGGTCAGAGGGCGACACAGGCAAGACAGTTGACCTCGACCTCGTTATGTCGCACATCGAATGGCATAACAAGTAATAAACGCTTAAACAGTATTAAACAACAGATTAAACACCATTAAGACTATGGCAGAAAAGAAAACAGAAATACAGGTATTTGACGGCGGCGTTACTGAGCAGCAGATAAAACTCTGGAAAGGTCAGCACCGCAAGGTCGCACGCATCGAGGTGGAAGACGACGGCGAAAAGCATGTCGGTTACTTCAAACGCCCAAGCATGGAGGTAATGGCCGCCAGTACCAAGGTGGCGAAGACAGACGAGGCAAAGGCTGGCACAATCCTCTTTGACGGATGCTGGCTCGGCGGCAGCGAGTTCATGCGCACCGACCCTGTTCTGTTCGTGCCTACCATGGCACAGCTCAACACCATGCTGATGGGAGCAGCCGCCAGCCTAAAAAACGTATAACGTCGCACCTGCTGAGGGTTGACGTGCCAGAGGGAGAGGAAGACAAGGACGGGTTTATAAAAGCCTGTGCGCTCATTCGCTCAAATCTGCACATCGACCCGACGGCAGGGAGCGGCGACGACTTCGCACAATGGTACGCAGAGGCTTTGTGGCTGGAAGAAATGAGGATGAAAAATCACGCTGAGATTTTATCGCGCGTGCTTTTGGCTTTATTCGGGCAACGACAGTCCTTGTAAATTGCGTAAAACAAAGTGGCAATGAGATATAACGGCAAAACAAGGAAACCAGCGCAAATAATCACTGTTACCACCTTAGCCAAAAATAAAAAAATTGCTTCTACCATAGTGTTATGTTTTACTATGCAGCAAATGTAAGAAAAAAAATGAGATATGCAACAGTTTGTCTATAATTTTAACATAAGCGGCAATTTTTCGCAGAACATAAGCCAAATGTCGCAAAATGCCGAAACTTTCACAAAGAAAGCGGAAAGCGTTTGCGAGGTATGCGAGAAATGGGCTGGCAGACTTGCAAAGCTCAATTTGGCTTCTGACTATTTGCAAAACGTTTCGGGCGTATTAAAGGACATCGGGTCTGGTGCGGTAACTCTCGACAGCCAGATGCACGACCTTTCGGCAGTGGCAGGCGTGACAGGCGAGGGACTGAAAACCATAGAGGGGTACGCAAGAAGCTCGGCAAAGGCTTTCGGTACGGATGCAAGCGTAGCTGTACAAGGCTACAAACTAATCCTTTCCCAACTCTCGCCTGAACTTGGCAAATGCCCCGCTGCACTCAAAGCCATGGGCGACGCTATCCAGACGACCAGCAAGTTAATGGGCAATGACGGAACGGCAGCCGCCGAAGTGTTGACCACAGCCATGAACCAGTACGGTGTGAGCCTCGCCGACCCTATGGAGGCGAGCCGAAAAATGGCGGAAATGATGAATGTCATGGCAGCGGCAGGACAGGAGGGCAGTGCGGAGCTTCCAGCCATCAAGGCTGCGCTGGAACAATGCGGTATGGCATCAAAGGCAGCAAACGTGAGCTTTGAGGAAACGAACGCAGCCATTCAGGTGCTCGACAAGGCAGGCAAGAAAGGCAGCGAGGGCGGTGTGGCTTTGCGCAACACCCTCTCTATACTCTCACAAGGCCGCTTCCTGCCCAAGGACACGCGCGAGGAACTGGAACGGGCAGGCATCGACGTACTGGCATTAGGCGACAAGAGCAAGAGCCTGAAAGAGCGGCTCGAACTGTTGAAGCCAGTGCTTAACGACTCGGCACTGTTCAGCAAGCTGTTCGGCATGGAGAACGCCAACGCGGCGCGCGCCCTCGTGCAGGGTACTGAGCAGCTGGGACAGTTTACCGAAGCCGTAACGGGCACAAACAGCGCAGAGGAGCAGGCCGCCACCGTTATGGAGAGTACCGCAGAGAAACGTGCCCGTTTCCGCCAGCAGATAGAGGACATAAAAATCAGCTTTACACAGCTTACAGGCGGTGTCTTTGCATGGGTTGGGGTTGCGGCAAGTGCAGCCGCGCCATTATCACAGCTTACACCTGTTTTTATTGGTATATATAAAGGCGTAAGGCTTGCCATGAGCCTAAACTATGCCGCAGCTCTCGGTCGCGTCGCCACCATGGCACGCACGGCAGCAATAAACATCACGCTTATGGGCAGCCGCACGGCTTTGGCCAACGGCATATCTTTGGGCTTCATCGGGAACATAGGCCGCTGCACCATAGCCCTGCTCCGTTTCTCTACGGCAGGCATCTGGTCGGGCATCAAGGCATTGGGGGCGTTCCTGCTTTCTCTTATCACCACAGGCGGTGCGTCCGCCACCTTTGCAGGCATCGCCTCGGTGAGCTTCGGCGCGTTCAAGCTCTCGGCAGTCTCTGCGTGCAGGGCTGTGAGTATTGCCATAATGAACATCCCGATAATAGGCTGGATAGCTGCGGCCATCGCCGCGCTCATCGCCGTGGGCGTTTATTTCTGGAATACCTCGGTGAAGTTCCGTGCGGTACTGAAGGGACTGTGGGCGGCTTTCAAAGCCGTTTTCTCAGGTATCGGCAATCTGGCCAAGCAGACTTTCGGGGCGATAGGCGACCTTATAAAGGCAGCCTTCAAGCTCGACGCTGGCGGCATCACGGCAGCACTGAACAAACTGAAAGGCGCATACGGCGACTACGGCAAGGAAGTGGGCAAGGCTTTCAACGACGCATACACCGCAGAAATGAAAGCTGGCGAGAAAAGCAATGCAAAGAAGAGCACAAAAAAACATGGCAAGTCGGCAGCCACAGCAGGCATGACCATTCCAGAAGTACCCACCCCGACCGTACCAGACGTGACAAGTGGCACGGCAGGCGCGACTGCCAGCAAGAAGACGGGCGGCAGCAGCGACAGCGGCGGCAAGATAAAGAATGTGAGCATCCATGTGGACAAACTCGTGGAGCGTCTGGAGATACACACCGCGAACCTGCAAGAAAGCGCGGAACGAGTGAAGGACGTTGTGGCGCAAGCCCTGCTTTCTGCCCTCAACGATACGAACTTAGCAATGGAGTAAAAGCAAATGTTACCAATCAGTTTCAAATTTGTGGCCGCATCCGCCGCAACACAGTTAAAAGGCTACCTCTACCGCTTCAAGCCATCGCGCACAACCGCATCGCCTAACTGGGACGGTGCAGGCGGCAACATAGAAGCGGCAGAGGTGGCAAGCCCCTACACAGACAAGAGTTTCTGGGCTGACCGCTACGCGCTTTGTGAACTCACATTCAGGAAAGAGAGCGGCGAAGAGCTGACCATCAACGACGCGATAGCCGCCATATCCAAGCGCAAGAACATCGTCACCACGCAGCTGGTGGGTATGGACGGCACGGTAAAGGAATATATCAACGACGGCGACTATGGCATCAACCTCATAGTGGGCGTGCAGGCACTCAGAGACGGCAAAATCGTGGACGAATACCCATCCGACGGCATCACGCAGCTGCGGCAGTTCTTCGACGTGAAAGAAACCATATATGTACATTCAGAGTTTCTGGAACTTTTCGACATCAGCAAAGTGGTGGTGCAGAACTTTTCAGTAACACAGGCGACGGAAAGCAACTACCAGCCCATAGAATTGTCCCTGCTTTCGGACGGAGACTATAACGTGTACAGCACCGAATATAAATAAACGGTTAAACGGCATTTAACAACCCATTAAACGGTATTTGAACCATGTACAGACTGACGGCAAAAATAGAGATAACGGGTACAAAGACATGGCAGCTCGATTTTGTCACGGAGGTGGAAATCACCCGTGACACGGAAAAGCTGACCGACCTCTGCAAAATCACCCTGCCCAAAAAACTAAAGTGGGACGGTGAGACGGAAATCCCCGTAAAACGCGGCGACGCTGTAAAGGTGTGGCTCGGCTACGACGACAGCAACGAACTGGCCTTTGTCGGCTATATAAAGGAGGTGGGGCTCAAAACGCCCGTGGTGCTTGACTGCGAGGATGAAATGTTCAGGCTAAAACAAATGCCAGCCGTCAAAAAGGCATACAAGAGCGTGACCGTGGAACAGCTGCTGAAAGACCAGGGGCTTGCCGACATCAAGGTCATGGGCGAGCAGACTTTAGGCGCATATCGTGTGACATCCGACACCGTGGCCAGTCTGCTGGGCAAACTGCAAGAAAGCGGCATCCGCTCATTCTTCCGCTATGAGGACGGGAAGCCTGTACTTTACGCTGGTGTAATTTTCGACCATGGTACAAACGCCACGCAGGTGTTCGCCACAGGCGTGAACATCATAAACGACCAGAGCCTCGAACAGCAGAAAGCCGACACCATGCGGCTGAACGTGAAAGCCGTGAGCATCATGCCCGACAACAAGAAAATAAAAGTGGAGGTAGGCGACGCAGACGGAGAACGCCGCACGCTCACCACCTACAACAAGACCGAAAGCCAGCTAAAGGCATGGGCGGAGCAGGAGATTAAACGCCTGAAACGCGACGGCCTCAAGGGTAGCCTGACGACATTCGGCTACAAGTTGGCAGACAAACTCGACACGGTGGGCATCAAGATAGACGGCACGCCAATGGGTATATATCAAGTAAAAAAGAATGTCATTAAATATGGTTCTGGCGGTTATCGGCAAGAAATAACGTTAGGGCAGAGAGTAGCGGAGTAAAAGCATGAACATCGCGACAATGATACGGCAGCTCGCCACGCAAGGCGGAAACGGCACAGGCTTCACGGTCGGCACCGTTACGGCAGTTGACAAGGAAGCCCGCACCGTGGACGTGCAGCCGCTCAATGAGGACGCGCCGCTGCTGGGCGTGAACCTGCAAGCCAACCAAGGCAGTACGGTGGGTGTGGTACAGATACCGCGCAAGGACAGCTTTGTAATGGTGGGCTATGTGGCCGACGGTGCAGCGGGCATGGTGATACTGTGCGACGACATCGAGGAGGTGCAGGTGGTTATCAAGGACACGGACACCGCCAGCGTGGTGGTGGACGGGAACGGAGTGACCATGAACGGCGGAAAGCTCGGCGGCATGGTAAAGGTGGAAGACATCACCACGCGGCTGAACCTTATAGAAAAGGATATAAACAAGCTCAAGCAGGCATTCACGAGCTGGACACCCGTACCGCAGGACGGCGGCGCGAAGCTGAAGGCTGGCGTGGCAAGCTGGGCAGGAAGCCGACTTACTGAGAGCAAGCGCGGTGACTACGAGAATGAAAAGGTGAAGCAATGAAAGGACTGCAAACAGACATAGAGACGGGCGACCTGCTTGTGGAGCGAAAGTCGGCAGTAGTTACCGACTGCGACGCTCAGACCATTGAGGCGGTGCTGCTGGCACAGCGCGGCGAGTTCAAGGAACGCCCCCTTATAGGTGCGGCGGTGCGTCAGATGCTGGGCGGGCAGCGTGATGTGTTCTGGCCGCAGGAGACAAAGAAAATGATAAAGGCCGCAGGCGTGGACATCACCCGCATAACGGTGGACGCAGACGGCACGGTAAACATAAAATAAAGACACCATGCAGATAGCAGTAAAGGACAGACAGAGCCTCGCGGACATCGCCGTGGAATATCTGGGCGGCGTGGAGGGCATCTTCGCGCTGGCAGAGCGCAACGGCATCAGCATCACGGCGCGGCTGGAGGACGGGCAGACGCTCGACTGGGAGCTGGCCGACACTGTGGACGCTCAGGTGCAAAAGACATACGCGGCGCAAGGCATAGAGCCAGCGACCGACATATCGGCCAAGGAGACAAACGCCCTGCTGCAAGCCACAGCCAGATATATAGGCGGCTGCATCATACCGCCACGCCCATGGCGCGACTGGCTCATCGTGGATGAGGCGACGCAGGTAAAGGGCTGGCAGCTCTCAGGCATCGGCTCACAGTTCGACAGCGGCACCCACATCAGAAAGGACACCGCCGCCGACACCATAGAGGTGAACCGCATCAAGAAAGTACAACAGCAGCTCAGTGAGGGCAAGGACGTGACAAGCGAGAGCGGGCAGACGCTCGTCCGCATATTCTGCAACCAATTTGACGATACATTTGCATAATGGTAAAACTGACAGAAAACAAGGTGGCGGAGATAGACACCTCCGCACTGGAAAAGCGGGCGCGTGACATACGCGACGCTGTGGTGACAAAGAGCGTGACGGTGGAAATGGTGGGCAGTCTGTTTGCCGACCTTATCACGGCGTGCGGCAACGTGCGTGACGCTCTGGCATTGTTTCTCGACACCAACGTGCAGGAAATCACCAACGACATAGACAACCGCCTTGCGGGTGTGGACGCTGCGGCCAAGGCAGCGGCATCCGAAACACAAAAGAGCGAGGCCACACGTGCGCTGGTTGACAACCTCGTGGGGCTGCTGAGCACTCAGAACATGTCAGCCCCCACACGTCTGGAAGTGAACGACTGCCCCAAGGAGGTGACGCTTGGCAACCAGCAACGCCCTCGCATCGGCGCAAGGGCACTGCCCGCCTTTGGCATCGGTTCGCTGCTTTTCATCGGCGGCGACGGAGTGCTGGAGGTGACACCAGACGGCTGCATCGTTCCGCTGAAGGAGGGAGTGGGCAGGGTCAATGTGGTGGCCACTGTGAAAACGAGTATTTACAAGACGCTGACCATCGCGGTAGTGCCGCCACGCATCAGACTGACAAACGGCGGCATGAGGCTGGACGGCAGCGGTAACATAAGGCTGACATAATGGAGACAAGACACATCAACTACAAAAGCGACTTTGTTATCCGTGAGCGTTTCCGTGACGGCACGGGCAAGGTCGTGGCACTGCTCGACGTGGACTTTGAACTGCGCTACTGGGTGGGCAGCCACTCGGTAAAGGCGACAAGGAAGGACGGCGTGTACACTGGCTGCGTGCCAGACGGTGACGGGTTGCTGGTGATATTCAAAGACCACGGCCTCGGCGAGGGAGAGCTGCACCATGAACTGCACCTCGCTCTGGATAATGCCCTGTTTGAAAACGGTGTGCAAAATGTGTATTATCCCGAAAGCCTGCATATATGGCTGTGGGACAAAATGGGCGACACGGAGGGCGTGGTAGAGAGCGACTGCGTGGCAGCCTACACAAGAGGCTACAAGTTCACGTGGGAGGACTTTACGGCTGCTGACATCATAGTGCTGCAAAAACCAGCGACAGAGGCCGCGGAACGTGCGGACAATAATGTTCGGAAGTTCATAGAGGCAGCACAGCAGAAGAACGACACAGCCGTAAATAACGCAAAAGCCGCCACCGCCGCCGCCATCGCCGCCACTGACGCGGCAAAGGCTGCGACGGGAGAAGCCGCCTCCGCTACGGCGGAAAGCAAAAAGGCGACAACGGCAGCTACCGACGCGACCGCCAAGGCCACCGCCGCCACAGCTGAGTCCATCAAGGCCACCACAAAGGCAAAGCAGGCGGCTACAGACGCAGACGCGGCCACAGCAAAGGCAAAGACGGCCACAGCTGAGAGCATCGGCGCGACTGACGCGAGCAAGACAGCCACGACCTACGCCAACACGGCAGGACAGCAGGCCGCGACAGCCGCCGAAAGACTGGAGGCGACACGCGCGGAAATGGAGCTTGCCATAGCGAGGGCGGAGCAGGTTGTGCAGGGCGTGCCGAACGGTCTAAAGGTGGAAGCACCCGACACCGTGACGCTGGGCAATCCTGTACGGCAGTATATCAAGCCAAAAGTAAAACCCGACGGCTGCGCTCAGAACGTCATCTATCAGACAGACGGGCAGAGCGTAGAAATTGAGCCAGACGGAGAGATACAAGCGCGTGAGACGGGTATCACCCGCGTGCATGTTATCCCTACACAGGGGACAAAATACTACAAGACCATCAGGGTTGAAGTCGTGCCGCCCCGCATCAGACTGACCAGCGGCGGCATAAGACTTGACAAGGACGGCAACATACGTTTAACATAACATATATACGAATTTATGGCATTAACAGCAGAACAGGAAAAAGGCGTGGTGGCTATGCTGGCAGCCTTTCAGAACGGCAAGCGTATCAATGAACTGGACGCTGCAAAGGGCGCGCTAAAAGACATGCGCATCGAAGTAATGGACGAGACAGGCGAAACGCACAGCATGGAGCTGGCCGAAGCTGTGGAACAGGCAGGCAACCCCGTAGCTGGCCGCTATTGGAACACGTCAAACGCCACACCTACGGCGGCAGGCCACTACGGCAGCCTTCAGACATTGCGTGACCTGCCCGCAAAGTTGGGACTTGGCCGCTACCTCGTGACAGACGACCGCAAGAAGCGCAAACTCGACCCGACGGACACCACAAAGTATGACGACGGCAGCCCCGCCGCCCTCGACGGTTCGCAGGGTCAGTGCATGTGGTGCTGGAACGGCTTCTTCGCCAATATATTCTATGAGGGCGGTGCGCTGGTGAAGTGCATCACATTCAATAGACCCGTTGGCAATGGTGTAAGCATCCGCATACCCGCAGGCGGCACAAGCTGGGTTGGTGCGGGCGTTATGGACAGAACAAACCAAATGCTTTGCAGCGTGATTAGCAACGCTGAGCGTTTCCGTGGCGGCAGTGGCTCGGCACTGAAAGCAGCCAGCTACACCAAAGCACCTGCGGAGGACGCTGCACAGCTCACCATGCTGGGCATGGCGGCAACGAACATCAGCACAACGAACTTCGGCACATACGCCCGTAAACGCGGCGAGGGCTGGGAGGCAAACTGGTTTGTGGCTCAGTTCGTGGTGCAGTTCCTCTTTGAGGTAATCATGGGAACGCAGAACAGTCAGGCAGCGTTTAATGCAGAGAAAGACGCAAACGGCCTTTATCAGGGCGGCTTTGGTACAGGTGTGACGGATATGCCAGACTGGGGTAACTATAACGGATATTTCCCCGTAATTCCTACCAGCGTGGGGCTGGAGGCAGGCGACGGCGTTTGTCTGGTGGACTATAACCTGCCCGACGCAAGCGGCGGCACATACAAGGCTTTCAAGGTGCCTTGCTTCTTCGGTCTTATGTTTGCGGGCTATGGCCACTTGCTTCGGTGGACGCGCGGGCTGATAATGGACGCAGGGGAAGAAAAGAGCGAAGTGTACGTTTCGCGTTCAATGTTTGCAGCTTTCGACCCATCGACCGTAAACGACAAAATCAAGGTGGCGGAATGTCCGCAGACAGAGGGCTTCATCAAGCGCATAAGTTATCAGGGGCTTTGCTGTATGCCTACTGAGGTGGGCGGCAGTCCTACTAACAATTACCCCGACTATTTCTACACCAACGCCAAGACCTCTAAAGGTCTTGGTGTCCGCGCGGCTGGTGGTAGCGCGAACTATAGCACGAGCGCAGGTGCGTTCTACGCGAATTCGAACAACTCGGCTACGAATGCGAGTGCGTACTACTCGTCGCCCCTCTGCTATTTTGAGGAAGACCCAATCATTGAGCAGGCAGCGTAAAACGAGAACGGACACGGGCGAAGCCCCGAAAACGAGAATATAAAAGTCGTTCTTTGAAATTTTGAATACCGAAAGTAAAGAATGTTACGGCGCGTAGCCTAAAACTACCGCCGTAAGGCGGTCGAAATATATTGGGAAACAGGCGTTTTCTTGCTGAAAAATGGTTAATTTTGCACCGTCGTTAGCTATAACGGCAGGTTGCAGTTCTCTCGCAGTGGTCTTCGTGTCCGCGCGGCTGGTGGTAACGCGAACAATGGCACGAACGCAGGTGCGTTCTACACGAATTCGAACAACTCGGCTACGAATGCGAATGCGAACTACTCGTCGCCCCTATACTTTGCAAGATATAAACCAGAAATGGCGACAAAAGAGAAATGAACCTTGCCTCTTGGCAAAAGATAGCAAGACAGAAAGGGTATCAGTAGGGCGGCTTTCGCCGTTTCGACCATTCCCGACTATGCAAAGCAGACAGACCCGACAGACCCGCAGACCCAAAGAAACAATGACCCGTAATGAAAAGAAAAGGCTATTTGTTTGAGTAAATTTGCTCAATGCCCAACCTTTTGCTGGCAGCCCACAATGCAGGACAGGGCAAAAGGCAGCGTGATGAGGTGGTAGAGTTCGAGAAAAATCTGGCTCAGAACCTGCAAGTATTGCAGACGGAGCTAAAGACCCGAACCTACACGACCTCGGCGTATGAGATTTTTATAAAGTACGAGCCTAAAAAGCGCGAAATCTACAAGCTACCGTACCGCGACCGTGTGGTACAGTGGGCTATATTGCAGATATTAGAGCCATTATGGACTCCGACCTTCACCAATGACACATACGCCTGCATAAGAGGGCGCGGCATCCACTCGCTTCTGCACAGACTGCGTGCAGACCTACGCAAAGACCCCGACGGGACACGCTACTGCCTAAAAATAGACGTGCGCAAATTCTATCCGTCCATAAACCACGACACACTGAAAATGGTTGTACGAAAGAAAATCAAAGACCCATCAGTGCTGTGGCTGCTGGACGACATCATCGAAAGTGCGGACGGCGTACCCATCGGCAATTACATTTCCCAATATTTCGCAAACCTTTATTTGTCGGAACTCGACCACCTCGTGAAGGAGTTCGTGGGCGTGCGGTATTATTATCGCTACGCTGACGACATCGTGGTTCTTTCGGACAGCAAACAGTTTTTAAGCAGTGTTTTAGTCTATTTTAATGACTATTTGAACAATGACAGACAACTGATGCTGAAAGGAAACTACCAAATCTTTCCCGTGGAAAGCCGTGGCATCGACTTCATCGGCTATGTCACCTACCATGACCACTGCCTCGCCCGCAAGCGCAACAAAAAAGCGTTATGCAGGGAAGTGGCGCGGTTAAGGAAGCGCGGCATGGCCAATGACCAGATACGCCTAAAAGTCGCCTCGCGGCTCGGCTTTATGGTACATTGTGACAGTAAACATTTAATAAAAACTTTAGGTATGAAAAAATTCAGCGACATCAAACCAAAACAGGGAAAGCTCACAGGCGGCAAGTACCACATCGACACAATTCTCAACCGTGAAATCCATCTGACTGGCTACGACGTTTCCAAGTCGAAGTATGACGGTGAAATGCTAACCATTCAGTACGAGATTTACGAACAGCTGGAAGACAATTCTGGTAAGATTGTGGACGACGACGGCAACCCCGTAATGGGGTGGGTGAAACATATCACCTTTACAGGGTCAAAAGCCCTTATGCGTCAGTTTGACGGTGTGGAACTTACCGAACCCGTGGCTGCAAAGATTATCAAGCAACCCATCGGGAGCGACGGTAAGAGATGCTTTTACAGCATCGTCGACCCCGACCAATAAACAGAGTTATGCACACAGTTAGTTACATTGAAAGAAAGAATTTCGTAAAGTTCGACAATGAGCATTACCTGCTTTACCTCAACGAGGAGAAGGCAGAAGTGAAGAACGAGGAAACGGGCGAGAGCGTGCAGGGCTTCTCCTATACGGGCAGCCACCCTGACGGTGGCACCATGGTAGAGGCAAAAGGCGTAAACGACGACAACCGCCGCGCCAAGTTCGTGGCGGGGCTAATCGGTACGGAATATGACATCGACAGCCAGATTGCCATCCTCGCCAACGGCACCGACACCGACCAGCATGCGGAAGAACTCAAAGCCTTTGAGGAAAACCGCCGCACTGTAAAGACCATGATCGACGAGCTTATCGCCCGTGAACTCTAAAAAGCTGCGCTTATGGCTCGAAGTATTTCGGACATCAAAAATGGAATGACGGCAGCGTTCGCAAAGGAACGCGCCGTCGTTACGGCCTACGGTCTGGACACGCGCAAGACATTCGACCAGCAGTTCAGCAGTGTAAGCATTGAAAACGTGCTTTTCTATGTCTTCGCCTGCGCGGTATGGGCGGTCGAGGTACTTTTCGACAAGCACGCCGCAGAGGTGGACAGCCGCATCGAACAGCTCGAACCTCATACGCTACGCTGGTATGTGAACAAAGTAAAGGCTTTCATGTACGGGTACAGACTTCTGGAGGACACCGACCGCTACGACACCAGCAACATGAGCGAAACAGACATCGACACGGCTCAGGTCGTGAAGTATGCAGTGGCCACAGAAGACGAAACGACCGTTTACATCAAGGTGGCAGGACGGACAGACGACGGCAAGCCGTGCCTGCTTAACAAAAGCCAGTTTGCAGCCCTGAAGCACTATGTAAACGAGATAAAGGACGCAGGGGTAAGCGTGCAGCTTCGCAATGAGGAGGCCGACCTTATACGCATTAACTTGAAAGTTTACTACGACCCAACGCTGATGAACGAGCGCGGCGAACTGCCAGACGGCTCAAAACCAGTGGACGAGGCGGTGCGGTCTGTAATCACCAATTTGCCATTTAACGGCATTTATCGAAATACCGACCTGCTGGAAGCCATTAAGGCGATACCTGCGGTCGTGGTGGTGGACATCAACAGTGCAAGCGGAGGCGTACAGGCCAAGGCGCGCAATGCAAGCAACTATACCACCGTCGTAGGCTATAACCGACCGTATAGCGGTTATTATGAGATAGTCGGCGGCACGGCCAATGTCATATATGAGGAATATAAAGCAGTAGAATAATGTTTGAAATCGACTTAAAGCGGTTTGTGTTGCAGCTTCTGCCCACGTTCTACCGCCAGCCTCTCATCTTCGGACTGCTTCGCGCTGCTCTTGTCGGTCTGCAATCGGTTTACGACCAGTTTGCGGAAGCACGCGCCGCACATACCTACAGACTGACCCACAACGGGCAAGTGTGTTATTTGCGTGCCGTGCTCAATGACGCTTTCAAAAGCCCCACGGGGGTAAAGTTCGACATACGAACAATAGAGCGCGACGGGGAATGGCTGTATGCCATTACGGAGACAGGCACGCGCATTGCGCTGGCAGCACCAGAAAACCAATACAATGACAAGGGCGAGTATCAGGACGACCACACAGCCGTTCCAGTGCTTACCAACGAGGAAAAACTGACAGCACAGCAAAACAGCTTTCTTGTGGCTGTACCCTCTGACCTCTACGACACGAGCCTCGCCGAAATAGCGGCTTTGGTCGATAAATACAAGCTCATATCAAAAAGGGCAATTTATATGCCTATCAGTTAAATGTAACAACTATGCAAAAAGCAAATTATACAAGCACCACCACCGCATCGGGTGGACAGGGCAAATATCCACTTTCCACGCAGACGCTGGACTTTATACAGCAGCAGGTAATGATATTGCAGCTGTTGGGATATATCGGCGGCAGCAAGTACATTCTACGCCAACCCGACGGCACGAACACGGGGCTGGCGTTTATCAACGGCGAAGTCCTCACGCTGGCGGCGAAACCCATACCGTCGGCCAATATCAGGTATGTAAATGTAACAACCAAGAAAACCGACATTAAGGCAGACGGTGAGACATACACCGAAGCGCGTACATACCGCATTGCTGCACTTTCTTCCTCTGCCAGCGGTGAGTCCTACGAATACAGCAAGTTTGCTGTGCTGGAGAGCAACCAGACGCTCGGCGAGAAAATCAAGCAAATGCCGCAGACCGTGCTTAACTACCTGCAAGATATTCTGGCGGAGAAAATGCCGCTTTTGAGCAAGGAGGGGGTAACACAGTCACAACTGGACGCACTGACCACGCCTTGCGTCGTGAGCTGCACCAAATCCGTTAAAGTGGGCGATAGTACAAACTATGGTGTGGAAGTCCTGCCAACGGGTACGGACAAGAGCGTGCGGCAAACCGTCTATCTGCCAGACGGCAGGAAATACACGCGCTACTACAACGGCAGCACATGGATAGGCGGCAGCGGCTGGAAGCTGGAGGGCGAAAACTTTAACCTCGAATGTAAAATCGTGGCTGGAACGGTGTATATCAGGCACGGCAAACTGCCAGAGGGGTGCAAAATCATCATGCTGCGCAAGAAACGCCGTTCACGCTGGCGCAGTACTGGCGGCGGAAAGGCTTACACCAAGAACAGGGGCAAACGCATCAAGCGTGCTCCCAAGAGGCAGTATGTGCATTATAAAGGTGTGGTGCTGAACACATCGACAGCAGGCACATGGTATGTACCGAAATGTATTTCTGTGGCAAATACAAAGCTCGACCATGATATGCTGAACAAAGAACTGGGTGGACTGTGCCGTCCTTTTGTAGTGAAAAAGGCGGATGATGCAAGCGGTAACGAGGTGTACCGCATGACAGGTGTACGCAACGCTATAACGGTAAAGAAAAGCGCACACACGCAAAACAGCGCATATACACAGATAGGCTTTCAAGTGGTGAGCTACAACGCAGACGGCTCGGTGGCGGTCGGTGGCAACATTCTGAAATTAAAATACCACCTCCGCAGACTGAGGACACGCATACAGCATGGTGTTGATAAGAACAACCGTCCCGTATATATCTACAAATACAAGTATTACCGCGCGTTTTCCATAGAATAAGGCATAAAAAAAAGAGGTGCGCTCTTTGCGTTCCTCTTTTAAGTCCCTGCGGTCGTAACTCAATGTATGCCGTGCGTAGAAATGTGGTGTTGTCCAAAATCTTTAAGTTGTTATCCAAATAATCGGGAGCTTTTCGCTACCAACGGAGAATAACAAGGATGCAAAGGGACATTATCAAAATTTTGTTCAGTTCCCCAAACCAGGGGAAGCCCTTCTTCATATCGACTTAAAACCCTGTGGTAGGGTTCTGCACGTCGCCGAAGCTAACAAACCTGCCACAAAGGTACGTTGAATATCAGACATTTCAAAACATTTATAATAAAAATTTTCCATTATGCTGAATGATTAAGCGATTTTCAAGCTCACCTCTGCCTTTCAGAGGTTCAAAACGCTATTACGTCAGGCGTTTTCGTGAAGTTCTGGCGCAAACTCAGGACATAGATACTGTGGTTGACCTTTTCGGTGGCTCTGGTCTGCTTTCACGTGTAGCGAAAGACACCTTGCCAAATTGCCGCGTGATTTACAACGATTTTGACCACTACGACACAAGGTTGGCAAATGCGGCCAATACAAACGCGCTGTTGCGTTCCATTGCACCATTGCTGGTAAATGTACCAGACAACAAAAAAGTCCCCACAGAAACGAAAATAAAGATACTGGAGTTGTGTGCAGAGGAAGAGAAGAGACATGCGGTCGATTATATCACGCTTTCTGGCTCTCTTTTGTTTTCTGGAAACTGGGCGCAAAGTTATGAGGAGCTGAGCAAACAGACCATGTACAACAGAATGGTAAAGACGGACTACAATGTTGCAAATTATCTCAGTGGTCTGGAAGTAACACACTGCGATTATCGCGAACTGTTCAATGCTCACAAGGCAAACAAAAAGGCTCTGTTCTTACTTGACCCTCCACATTTGCAGACAGAACACAGCGCATATAAAGCTGATACATATTGGCAGCTGAAAGACTATTTGGACGTTCTTACATTGTTGGACGACACAAAATACGTTTTGTTCACATCAGGCAAAAGCCAGATAATAGAGCTTTGCGACTGGATAAACCAGAGCTTTGGAGGCAAGCTGCTGAAAGACGCACAAAAGTACGTGCAAAACAGTCGCATAAATGATTTTGCAGCCTATAAAGACATAATGATTGCAAAGCTGTAAACTCATTTGTTTTGGCTTTCACAAGCATGAACAAACAAGATACAACAACCCAAAAGCGGAACGACGAAAGCTGCGAACTTTTGCCGTTCCAAATGGATGCAACATGAATAAAACGAAGCACAAAAGAGGCTTTGATTTACTATACAAAGGTACGAAAAATATATGAGAAGCAAGAATGTTTTGCCAATTATTTTCACTGCAAAACAAATCTTTTTTATGCTTGCAACACGTTGAAAACAAAGGTTTTCAAACAGTGATTAAACAGCGCTTAAAAGCCATTCAAAAGCCCATTAAGAACGAGCTGGGAAACCGCGAAAAAAATACAGAAAATGCACATTTCGTTTTGAAAAAATGCACATTTCGTTTTCGCGATTATAAATTTCTGTCTCTTATA